>Ga0214545_1000036_pt1 | contig 119579 bp, 59 predicted proteins | sample CNSS4metaG_FD_160064 | JGI IMG/M metagenome (GOLD analysis project Ga0214545, IMG submission 160064) | Root nodule microbial communities from cowpea collected in UCLA plant growth center, Los Angeles, California, USA - CNSS4 | ecosystem: Host-associated > Plants > Roots > Nodule | place: USA... | reverse complement strand
TGGAAGCGTCAGGATATCACCAATCTGAGTCCTCATGCCCTTACATTTACTAAACCACATTCCTTAGGATTTCCCTTGAAATCCTAACTCTAACATACTTCCATTCACATCAAGTTCACACTCAATTCCTTCACACAGTCTAACATGCATAAGGATCACATACAATATCAACCAACATCATCTTAAAGCAACCAATCTAGCATCAAGAAATCAAAACAGTGGGAAAACCAATCTTCTACAGGGAATCTCGCTTAGGCTAGAGGGTCTCGCCTAAGCTAGAGAGTCTATCTTGCTTAGGCGAGTTGATCTCGCCTGGGCGAGACATCATACAGTGGTGAATTACAATTCCTGGGCGAACTCTCGCTCAGGCTAAACTGGCTCGCCTAGACGAGATGTCATCTCGCTCAGGCGACCCCAGCTCGCCTAGGCGAGGTTTCGCACAATTGACAGGGGTGAGCTTCTGGTATTTTCGCTTAGGCGAGACCAACTCGCCTAGGCGAAACTACCAGGAAATCCTCCCTGTTCTGCACATGCAAGCTCGCTCAAGAACATCTCCCACTCAATTTCACACACCAACAGTCTCAAACATCAATTAAACAAACAATCATGCAATTAAAGCACTCACGAACACAATTCACATCAAAATGAGTTACAGAGTTAGCTTCCCTTACCCTTTTACCAAGAACTAGATTGATGGAGTCAATGGATAGCAAGAGAGCAGAATTCTTCCGTTTAACCTAGGAGAATCCGTCATCAAGACAGGGGAGACGAAGATTAACATGATCAGATTCATAACGCAAAGAGTGGTTAGTGGATTCTAACTGGAATTGAGCTCAATTGGGAGATATAACCTACCTAGGAGGATGGAAGCTGAGGGAGGAGTTGCAGAGAGTCATGTTGGCTGGTCCTTCCAAAGTCTGAATAGAGAAAGATTGAAGCAGTGAGATGTAGCACAGAGAAGAGGGAGTGGGAGATGGTTTGAGTTGCAGAGAAAATTTGAGAGAATGAGGAAGAAGAGAGGGTGTTTCTGTTTTTAGAAAAGAAGCAAAAAGAGGGGTATCACACATATATCATAATATTCATACCCACAAATATTCATCGTTGATAAAAAATTAAAATTAAAAATTAATTTATATTTTATTAAGTTAAATTTAATTAAAATTATAATTCACATTATATTTTATATTTTTAAAAATTTATAAATTATCTTTTCTTACATATTTACAAGAATATTTTTTAAACAAATATCTAAGTCGAATTTTTTGTTGTGATTAAATAACGAATAAACACTATTAGCATCGGTTTGACCAATGTTATCCTAATTCGCACACATAGCATATGTATATTATAAAATTGAAAATAATAAAATAATATGAATTAAAATTGTACATTTTAAAATTCTAAAAGGTGGATTAGCAATGAAAGACCATCTTTAATTAGTGTTTTCTTTCTTAAAAGAGTGATATTCTTTTATGTATTTTCCTCGGAACTTGTTATTTTATGTATAAAAAGCATTAAATAAATTTCAAAATTGTAATAACTAAAAGTGATAAACTTTAATATTTTAAATTTAAACTAGTTGCGACTAAATACCATTTTTTAGAGACAAATTATAATTATTATTTTGTATTTACTTTTATATTATAACTATCAAATGATTAATCATTTCTAAAATTTCTTTTATGTTGAGGTTTTCTTCTCATTCAAAACTCACCTCACTTGTTCATAAATTTGTATACCAAAATTTCAGCTCGTCTTAAATCAAAATATAACAAATATTTAATATTTTTTATTTTTTACTAAAAAAAAAAAAAAAAAAAAAAAAACGATATATATATATATATATATATATATATATATATGTATGTATATATATGTGTATGTTTAAAATGAACCCTTGTTTCATCTCAACTATAAAGCTTGCACACAAATTGCATCAGGTCTTGGATTTTCAGAATAAGAACAACTAACTTCTTACTCTAATAAAATCCATCAGTTTGATTTACTTATCATGTTCATATGAAAGAAAAACTGTGATATCAATTATGTAATTAGAAATTACATTGTCCCAAAGTATCAACTGTAATGTGTTCACCATTTGACTGACAAAAAAATAACTCTAAAATTTACATATGCCTTTCAGCGAGCACCCGAACAAAGAATCAAATGTAGCATGAGATGATCAAAGGCTCTAAAAACTTGACCCCATGCAACAAAACCACAGATTTTCCTGCAAACCAGTGACAGAAAGAATCAATACTGCCCAGAAAACAATTTAAGAAATAAATTAAAAAAAGGAAATAAATTTCTTTATAAGTTAAAGGTTTAATTATTTCTTTAGTCCTTGTTTTCGTCAAAAAATGTCAAGTTGGTTCTCCAGTTCTTTTTTTGTTCCAATTTGGTCTCGAATTTTGAAAAATTGATACAATTTGATAATTTTCGTCATATTTCTTGAAATGCATGATGAATTTTTCATCAAAATTGACATTAGGATTATGTTAATTATACCAACAAAGTAAACCATCCTTGTTTCCAGTTTTAATTTTGATGAAAAATGTTTGATCCGTTTCAAGAAATCTAACAAAAAGAACCAAACTATATCAATTTTTCAAAAATCGGAACTAAAAAAAAACTGAAGGACTAACTTGATATTTTTGAACGAAAACAAGAATCAAAAGAATAATTAAACCTAAGTGAAAATATGGTTATACCTTGTCATGAGACCACTTTAGTATGTTGAGTCTGCCTCTTGTGCAAGAAGTGCAATTTCAATTTCCTGAAGTGACTTCCCTTTTGTTTCCAGAATATATTTCTTCACAAAAACCACCGCTACCAAACAACATGAACCAAAAATAGTATACAGGAGTTGAGCCCCAATTAGCTCCAGCAAGCGCAAGAAAAATAGACCCACAAAAAAGTTTATCGCCTGTTGAAAGAAATGTTTACAATCTCTTAGAGAACACAGTAATATTGGAGGAGCCAAACCAAATGACACTGTTATAATGTGAAAGGCCAAAACTTCCTTCAAACATGTATATTGTATCTGATGTAGGACCTGCTATTGAACTTAACTAGAGAAAATATACAGGTAATTCTAATTAGTATATAATGTCAAGTTACCAATTATGTCTTACCTCAAGGTCAAATTCAGACCTAAAAGAACATTACTCAATACAAGTGCAAAGATAACTCAAATATTTAAACAGAATTAAGCTTTAAAATGTATATCATTACAATATTCACCGCCATTAACATAGTTAAAGATTACAGTAGATTTCAAGTTCATAAGTATGCAAAAAGTTCAAAACAAGTTAATACTTTGGAAAGTTAAGATGAAATATAAGAAAACTTGAGAAGACAATTACCCAATGCATAGCCAGGCAAATGGCCATTGCCTTTGCTCTAATATTGCCGGGTAGCATTTCAGACATGACAAGACAAGGAACTGGACCAGCGCCTAGAGCAAATGACATCACAAACCTGTGTTGTCCATTTCACATTTAGCAACATATACCATGAAACATGCACTCTCAAATTCACAGAGATTTATAACTTGTTCAGTAGTTTGACAGTCAAACAAAGGAATGTAGGTATCTTTTCAGATTCACAAGGTGTTCAAACAATCAATTAAGAAGTCCATTTTGAAATAAATAAAGCAAACTTTTCAAAGTATGGCTAATATTCAAAAAGTTGTATTACATTCATTGATCTGTGATTCTGTGGATAAAATGAGATTGACATCAACGTTAACCAATTATTGTCATATATATTTACTTGTGCATCTGATAGTGACAAACTAAGGACACAGGTTATGAATTTCAGAAAAAGATTTGCTATAAAGGGGTGTGCACCCTCTCCAAACCAGCCGTCCAACAAATACAAGTTGAATTTCTGACCACTTACAGTAACATGCCACCGACAGACAGATACATTGCTCCAAATCCTGATGCAAAAGGACTTGCAGCAATGGCTTGTAAACCCATTGTTAACGCCTAAACAAGAAAATAGGCAAATATCAGGTTATATAATTCTCATCACGTAGCTTATGAAAATTAGTATGAAATGTAATAATTGGAAAGAAATCCAACTTTTAAACTGCATCGTAGAATAGCTTAGATTTCTTCACTAATTAGTGCAAGAAAACCCAAGATAGGAGAGTTAAAAAATGAAGTCATGCTCTTGGTGAGCTTGCTAAAAGGGAAAACAAGGAAGTGACTTATGAATTGAAAGCAATTGGCTATGTATTGAGCACAAAAAATTTGGTTGGATAGTCAATTTTCAACGAAAACTACAGGAGATTCCGGTTAAACAATCAAGCCTTAATCTGGATGGTTGCTATTGATACAAATTTTATGAGTGTATTTTTCCTGACTAATCTAACTAAACTAGTATTTTTATCTTTCTTTCATTAGCTATGTAAATATAGACTCAATCCTAGTCCCTAACTTCATTGTGCTACATTTCAGTCGCAAAATCATGATAGAGAAACTACCCTCTTGCATATATTTGGATACTCTTACAATACAAGAAAGACAATTTCATTATTTGAACCTTTTATCTTCCCAACAACCAAGTAGACCCTAGCTAAATCCCCAAAAACTATACGGAAAACTTTCCCATTTCCCATTTTCAGGTTTCATTGTCCTGCATTCCAGTTACATTCTCTGTCCATTTTTACAGACCTTCCAAATGGGAGTTATGTTGCATGCCATTGAAACTTAGCTATTTGTTGTCCAAAAGTGTTGTTTGGAAGCTGAATGGATATGGTGCCTTCCTAATTCCCGTGGAAGTTAATTCATGTGGAATCCAATAAATTAATAGTTAAAGTAATTACTGAATAGTAGACGGCTACACTTTCGTTTCAATTTTCTAAAAACATGAGTCTTATGAAATTCTTTTCAAATGATATTCAAGTTTAGAAGAGATTCATTCAATAAAGGGACAACTTTCATTTTTCTTTCTTACCATGCCCAGAAAGCTACCCAGGAGAAGCAATTTCCTTCCAAGTTTATCCATCAGAATCATTGCAATAACAGACCCTGAAGAGGTTACACGAGAAGGTTGAGAGGAATAAACAGCAATTGCAAATCAACAAATAAACAAAAATAAAGGAGATAAGCAAAACAATACCCACTAAATTGCAGACTCCTACGCATGTGTTTGCAATATCAGATGGTACACCAAAACTTTCAAAGACAGTTGAAGAGAAATAAAAAACAGCATTTATGCCGGATAGCTGCTGCAACGCAAAAAGCGAACAGCCAATGAACATCACTGCAAAATGCATTTAGTCATTTAGCAACTATAAAAAAAGACACAAAACAACTATATACTACTGCAAAACAAATGATTTTAGAATTTTTTATATGATTAAGCTAGCCTATAAAAGATACACTACTGTTCCATTAGAATAAAATATTAAGATGTGTAGTCATGTACCTCTGAAATAGCGGCCACAGATTAAATCTGAAACTGTGACTGTATCAGATGCATCACCTCTGTCAGCCTTTGACAGTTCAACCATTGCAGGTTTCACATGTACTCCTCCCAACAGCTTCTCAAACTCAGCTTCAGCTTCAGTGGTTCTTCCTATCTGAACAATATAAAAGAAATATAAGTGTTTGTGTAGAAAAAAGAACCTTAATCAATTAAAAGAGGAAATAAATACAAAAAAAAAAATAGACAAAAGGGAGGATGAGACCTTGGGTACTCTTCTTAAAAAACAAAAAATTACAGATAGTCAATAACAAAGTTAAAAAATAGACATCAGGCAGGGTATATTTATTTATTATTTTAAAAAAGGGAATTAATCATTGGGAGAAGGAAACCCGGAATCTCTTTTTTTCAGTCTTAAAGAGAAAGAAACAATATAGACAAACAAAAGGCAAAAATAGAGTAGTCTTTCAATAGCACCACATCAGCAAAACATTGTTCTATGAAGGGGTATCAAATGAAGATAAGGTACCTTCAAAAGCCCTCTTCAGAATCAAGTTAAACAGAAAGTAAAAGAAATATAAATTAGAAACCACAAGACACGATAGTTCCTAACTTTTTATTACCTCACTCCATCTTAAGTATACAAGTGCAACATTACACTTTATATATCATCAAAGATCAAATTAATAATTAAATATCCATAGGCCAGAGTTGGGATAGAAAAATTTATAGTCCAGCAATCAATCTCCCAAATATGATCCAAAATAGTTGAAAGCAAATACATTAAATTATGTTTTGACAATTAGTCAGTAATTGAAAGTTCTTGACAGTTTTAAACACATGGCGATTAGATAACCTTGAAAAGCCAATGAGGACTCTCTGCACTGATCTCCATAAAAATGGCAAGCATTGCAGCAGGGATGACAGATACCCAGAAACAAATTCGCCACCTGAGCACATAATTTCCGCATATAAAATTCAACCTTTAAAAAATATGTGCAGAAAAAGTAATTGAAATTGAATTGCCCTATAAGGCTACAATAAACATATCTTCACAAATATCACCAAGCCTAGCTTTTCATACCAACCAACTATATCCTTTGATGGAATTCCAATAAAGAAAGAGCCCATGAGTCCAAGACATGTTGCAATTTGGGTTAAGGCTCCATAAGCACCTCGGACAGCTGGAGGTGAGACCTATAAATGCATGTGGAGTTAAGTAAAGAATAAAAAAACCTCTACTGAAAAATATAATGATCTCAAACTGGAGAGAAACAGAATTGCTGATATCATCTAATATACCTCAGCCACATAAAGAGCTACAACAGGTGGGCCAAGTCCCATTCCAGTACCAACAAATAACCTTCCCAGAAGCATGCCCCACAGAGTTTTTGCTGTTGCACTGCAAAAGTTGTGAATAGTAAGCTTATAACTTTATCTGCTGTTTTATTGTGTTTGTGAAGACCTTTTTCTCCTTTTTTCTCATTCACCCTTTCCCCCTTGCGTTATCTTCTGTTTTTTTATAGAAAACATCATGGAATGGGATGACATTAATTTGAAAACAATTAGCAAGAGAACCTTAACAATAAAAATATAAAAAAGAAAAAGCTTGAGGAAGGGATTTCTTTGTATTATAACAATGATTGTTAAAGTTGTAAAGTGATTTCTCAAATTTTCCACTTTTCCAATTCATGCAGAGATAATTTAAAAGTTGTCTATCAGCAATAAGTTGAAAACTGAAATTCAAACTTAAAACATAAAATAGGAAACCTTTTGAAATCCTTGTGACAGGATCTAATTTTAAAATAAGGAACTACGGTTTATAAATCTTCAATGGGAAAAATCCCTCTTGATCCCACTGAAAACAGAAAAACAAAGATAGGAATACTGCACAATTTCAAGGGTCTGCAATGCAATCTGCCTGCCCTAACCAATAAGACCCTGATTCCTACTGATTGATTGCGTAAGTCCCCTCCCCCACTCCTAGCTTTTTATCATTTCCCTTAACGGATTTCACCCCTCTTTTCCAACCGTCCTAAAGAACAGAAAATGTCAGGATTCAAGTCATTTATCAGTGATCATATAAGAAAATTGATTAGACCATTTTTTTTTCACTGAAGAAACAAAGCTAGTCAAATTTGTTAACATTACACAGTTCCCACAAAGGAAGGAACAAGGAAGTCCAAACTAAAAAAAATGAAACTGGATAGAAGAAAATTAGCCTTTCGAAAAACCGTGGTTTATACACACACAATATAGCTTTTGTATATCAGTTGTACCAATCAAATGCAAATTTTGTTGCACAAGAAGGCAAGGTGACACAATTAATGAAAGAGACAATAATTTAACTTATGCAGCTGATACCTCATCCCAGCCCCAATTATCATAGGTAAAGCACACAACTGGAAACTTCTTTTACGCCCAATACCATCTGCCATCCATCCACTGAACAGAGATCCAACAAAAGCACCTCCTAAACATACACTTACTACAAGACCTTCATCATAAAAAGAGATAAATATTTAGATGTCAAACATGATAAAAACAATAATGTTTGTCATCAAACTAAGATGAACTACCTTCTGCTATTGTATTCCCACTAAATCCAAGATCTATAGAAATGCTCTCTAATGTTTCATTCACTACTCTGCATTGGCAATAGCAGTAACAAAATCAGATATTTTATACATACAAGAATGAATCTGAATCAAACTTTGGTATAAAAGAACATACCCAATATGGTATCCATACAAGAAGGCAGAAAGAGAAGCCACTAGTACATGCCGAAAAGAGTGCAACCAACATGGTTTGGCATTCTGTATACGCACTGAAGCTGTGATGAACGAAATTCTTCTGTCAGTGATATCATTATAGCATCTTCAATGGAAGTTCTTTCAAGTAACTTGCAAAGGATTTTATTTAACGTTAAATGAATCCCACAAGCCACATCACTCCTAAGCTACTGTTTTACAGTATTTGCTCCAATAATGAGATCTTATAAGCAATCCACATTTTTATAAATCTTTTTTGCACTTCACTTTTTGAACACAAAATATTAATTAATTTTTTTGATTAAATATTAATTTACTACAGATGTAGTTTATATATTTTAGACTTAGGGTCTTATTTGAGACCTAGTTCTTAATTCTATGAACCATATCATCACACATCAACCAACTCCAATGGATATATCTTTCAAGGCCTAGTGCTTATATCTAAGACTTAAGTTAAGATTTTGGCATTGGAGTTATTGTTACAAACAAACCAATTTCTCCAATTGGCATATAAAAAATTACCCAAAAAACATTAAACACTTCTTTGTCATTCTCTCTCCCTATATAAAGAATAAGAATTTGAATTACACACAAGCTCATTGCTAGTTGACTTTTTTATTGTTCTTAAGTATACAAGGTATTATTGACCATGTTTTGCAATGTTATCAGTGTGTACATATCAATGTCAAACCAAATTCCACAAGCTCGTAAATGAAATGGGGTTTTAAAATATGTACCCAATACGCTACATGAATCAATACTCATCAAAACATAAATGCCTGTACTTTCAGAAAAAAAGTATGTATATTCATCTGCAAGATTCAATAGAAGCACAGAAAAACATACATGATTATGTAATATGTAATAAAGATAATGAGGCTGAATTGATTTGAAGTAGTCATTTCCATTTTTGCCTGAAAGTTGAGTTCAGTCTCCACTGTTCTTTCAAATTTGTAACACATTTTATATCTCTTTTGGATTACACGACATTGGTGTAAAGTATCTACTAGTTTTGCTGATATACAACCAATTGTGGGGTCTCTCCTCCAAAGCAAGTTTTCTTCATCCACAAAGTTTAAATTCAACACTTGTTAAGGGATCTAAATCCAACTCCACTTGAACCATGGTCGTGGAATCATTCAAATACGAATTCAAGAAATCTAATCTTTTAAATTATAAAATGCAACTACTTAGTCCATGATTTATTTCCCACTAGTTTTCCAAATTATTTCCTAAAACAATTCGGCACTACTCAGCAATCAACTTCTCATCCCAAATCTATAAGTTGAGAAATGTTCTTTTATTCTCTTTTTTATGCTTAAGCTCTTTGGAGGAAAACACCTAGAAAACAAAAGCATAATCAGGAGAGAAACACGTTTAAACATGTTCAGTAGAAGACAAACAAATTTTAGAAAACAGTAAACGAGCAAGACATTAGTTTAACTGTATTAGTAATAAAAAGAAGTGTTCAAAAGATAAACGCTTGCAATCTAAAACAGTTTTACACTGTCAACAAATCACAAATCATAGTTAACATAACTTCCAAAATTATCATAGACAGTGATGTAATTGGTTGACAGTGTAAAACACCTTATCAACGCATAACCCATTTATTCTAAAAAGAAAAACATATACATGAACGAAAAGAAAGCAAGGTACCTAAATTCTCATCCAAATTTTCATCCTTATCCTGTCCAAGTATGTGATCCTTGGATGCTACCCGTTGCCTTCCCCGCATGGCAAAACGATAGATAACTTCTCCAAAATTCGCCAGAGATCACCTTCTGATATACACTATTGCATCATCATAACAACAACATCAGTTGCATTGCAGCACAGGGCATTGGCAACAACATCAAGCACAACACCGCACCAATCTCAATAATAAGATTGCAAGAAAAATTCTCAGATCTCACACCCCAAGAACTTCATTTTCAATCACATGATGTCACCTCTACCGTTATTTTTCCATGCACATTGTCATTCCCGTGAAATGGAGAGGGAGAACCTAAATCTCACCGTTATCAGTTTTGTTTTGTTCAAAAGGGGTTTATTTATTTGAAGAAAATCACAAAAATGAAGAAGGCTCGCTTCTCTAACTGGCCACCTCAATCACAGAAAAAGCTAAAACTTTCCTAAAATGGAATGATACCCAGCACAGGAAAAATAATAATGAAAAGTGAGAGAGAAAATTGAAAGGTGGGTACCTCGTTGGTGCGAGATGAAGAATTTGGAATGGCGTTAGAAATGCAGAGAGATCGATGCAAATGAACAAGAAAAAAAGAGTGAAGTGTGATGATCATCGCAGTTGAGGGCAATGGCACGTGTCAGTTGGTGACGCAGTCGTGGTAAAAAAAATAAACCCACCATAGATTTCGCACACACATGTCTACATCTACGCATATGCATGATGAAGCATATGCAAGTTAAGTATGATACAAAAAAGAAAAAAAGTAGAACAAAATTTGGACATGTGGCAGATTCTAAGGTTCTGTTCTGTGTGTCTCTGTCTCTGATATCATGTGCTTACGGAGAAGTAGAAGAAGACTCCAAATTTGGCTAGGATTTCATTTGCATTTGCTTGTTACAATATTCAGTGCGAGTTTCGCGACAGAACAAACAATGTAGAGAGAAAAAAAGATTGCAGATAACAATTTTTTTTTTTCTTGTTTGATCGAAGAAAAGTAAACATAAAAACTCAAAACATAAATTAAGTTCTTTTTTATTTGAATTTGAAGTTGTTTTCTTTTCCTTCATTTTGTTTTTCTCTACCAAGCATCGGGGGAGAGCTTCAAAATGTGAGGAATTAGTCTTAGTATTGCTTTTTAATCAAATTTCACTGGTAATGTTGTTTTATTTCATTCAAATGCATTAAGTTGTTTTCATACATTGTTTTCATTCAAACTACTCTTATTTTATTGTTATATGTATAATAATTAATATTGTTGCCCAATTTACTTTCAATCTATCATTATTTTCTCCTTTATCACTAAATTTAAATTTTGAAAACATTAATAATAATTAAAATTTTACATCACACTTTAAATTATTCAACATATACTTAAAACATAATTGATATATATATATATATATATATATATATATATATATATATGCTATTATATATAGCTTACATATTGAGAAATATTATTAATTGTAAATTTTAATTATATTAAAAGAAGCGTTTCCTTTTGCAGATGCAAAAATACTATTTAGAATCAAGAATAATGACTTCATAAGCTAACAGGGTGGGTATAGTGGTCCAGGAAGTGCTTTTATTTCTCAAACAAAAATCTTCTTAGTGCCTTCCTTCTTCTTTTTCTTATTTATAGCTAAAAAGTTAATGTATTTGGGTAATGTTATGGGAGTTCGTAAGGATTATGATAGAACAAGTCTCCTGGTTTTATGAATGTATCAGACACAACATCATTATTTTGACTACAAAGAAAATCACATAAGCATTTATCAGACACAACACATAATTTTTAAGAAGGCATAAATAAACAAGTTTGACATGATCAAGGTTGGTATTGTTAGGCAAAGCACACATTCCTTAACCAACCCACCTAGGTGGATGATGGCATGTTTGAATAAAGAACCAAACTTTATTTTCTTTCCCTTTTGCTGAAATTATGAACATATGTTGGTGGGAATTGGCAAATTGGTAATAGCCCATCTGTGATTGCGTAATTCATTGTTTGACAGAAGGAAATTGAAGCGTAAGGAAGATGACAAAGGTAGAAAAATGATAGCTTTAAAGTAAATGAACATAAAAATAATGATACATCTCAGAACATATATAGTCCCTATAACTGTAAGTGTAAGTTAAGTAAGTTAACTGATCCCTAGGTCAACCCCTCATATTATATACTTGTTCAAATAAAGTAGACACAGTGGAGATTTTGTTGCAATATTAAATTCTTACAAAACATTCACAATGGCTAAAATTGTGATCAAACATAGACCATCTTTCAAAACCCTGTTCTTCACCTATTGATTGATGCATGCTCAAGTGAACAATTCCTTTTATATTTGTTCTGGCTTTTCTAAGTGAGCACTATTTAGGCTAGTTTTACTCTTATTAGTTTTATGTTCAAGGAACTTCATTGAAAATTATATACAAAGAAGCTAACCCAGCACAAAAAAAAAGCAAGCTTTAATTCATTGATGTAATGTACTGATCTTTAAACATTTAGTTAATCCTTGCATTGAAATTTGCATAGGAGTGATGACAGTCAAAACCCTCTTTCCCCTCCCTCTTCTTAACCAGCTTTTCCTCCCAATCTAGCATAGCATTTTGGTAGCACATTTTACTGGCCCAAGATATCTGTTGCTGACTTGTTCAAGATTTGAAAAAGCTCTTCCCTGTAATCAGAAAAATTCAAGTGAAGCTGCTTCCAAATTGAGTGCTCTAGAAGCTAAACCTTTTCACTGGGATTTCTCTTGAAAACAAATCAGTGAAGGGTCTAATTTATAAAGAGAAAAACTTCATTGTGTGAGATTAATCTCTTTATTATGCAGTTAATTACCAGCAGTTTATAACAGCATTAATCAATGTAGTGGCCAATAGGCCTTTTACTGTAAATGTAATCCATTTCACATTTTTCTTTCACTTTACACAATTCTTTAAATGAGATCAGAGGTCTTAATCTTGGATGTGCTTAATATCAAGCAAAGGGATGATGAAAATCAGAATAAAGGGGACCAATATGCTTACCGGTCAGGCTTGAATATGAGATAGCGATAAGTAAACCACTGAAATAAAAAGAAAAAGTTTGCATTACTTGCCAAATTTAAATAACTGACTTTAATAGAAACACACGTCAATTATGCAGCACAGAACTTACCACAGAGTAAAATATTCCAATTAATTCAAATACAGCTGGAAAAAGTGGCAATTTGTCAACGGCCTGCATACAAAAATGAAAAAAATAAAAAATAAAAATCAGTAGGGTGCAAACCTTTGAGTAAAATCCACAAACACTTGCATTGGAGTCATTGTGAAGCTGTTTTCACTTAAAAGAGCTTTCTAAATCCTTAATAAATAAGGATTTATGATCAAATTGTTATAACCCCAATGGATTTGTTATTCTACCATCAGATCAATTTTTTGTAGCAGTGGCCATAGCAGCCCATGCTCTATGAAACCACTTGCACTTGCATCACATATCCATATTGATTAACTCGAATACTTTTGGATATTTTACCAATGCATATCAATGAAGTATCCAAACCTTTATAAACTGCTATGAGAATCTAATACAACAAGATATGGAACATAAAAGTGTACATAAGATAGAAATATAGAAACATTGTCTCTTGGTGAACCAAAAATAGAAATTATCCTCTACATGGATGACTCTGGAGAACAGAATAAGATTGAGATCTCACTACTCTTATCTCTAGGCAATAAGCAAATGAGTGAACAATGATCTAAAATGGTGACAGTTATATATTTATTACACATTTTAAGAAAAGTTTCATAGCTATGTCAGACACATGAAATATCTAAAATACTATGTACAGAATAGGTACACAATATCCAAAAAATGTCAATCATGTATTCATTCCAAAACACTGAAAGTGGCAAAAGTTACCGCAACCAAATTTGTTGCCGCCCAAAACGCTGCTACAGCTGCAAATCCCAACCCAAAAAGTGCCAGTCGGTCTTCAGGTTGATCCCACTGTTTCAAAATCAGCAAACAGTAGTTTAGTGTATCATACCTTCTGTGTCACTTTGAAAGAGGGACAAGATGGATGAGAGTGAGAGGAGTAACTCACAACATTCTGAACGGACTTAAAAACAGTAAGGGAAGTTGAAGATTCAGAACTTCCCGCAGAAGCCTTCACAACCAAAGAAACATTACTCCGTCTCCCTGTGATGTGAGCAGAAAGAAAATCAAGAATCTGATACATAAGTGATACAAACACTTCTAACATAAATCAGCAGAAGTTATAGTCAGCAATTTTTTTTCACACAAAACAGTAAGCCAATGTAGATAAAAATTGATCCCTTTATGTATGAAAAGTATACAAGTAACATACATTATGCACCAACGACTTTCATAGCAGAATAGAAACCTAATGCCAAAATCTCATGAATTGTACATAGTGCCAGAGTGCATAATCATGCCAAAAAATCACTTATACTGAGATTTCCCATTAAATTTTAATTTCCACAGATAGACAATTGCCAAATTCCAAATACATGCAGGTGATTTTACAGTTCAACCTAGTCAATGATATGATTTGACCACAATAACTATGCAGAGGAAAACCTAACTATTTCTCCTTTATGAATACCTTCTACATAATCAAAATTTTCTATTTGAAACTAAACTTCCCAGTTCATCTTCTCAAGGATATCACTTTGACTTAAACCAAGTATGCTTGAAAAATTAAAAAGCGTTACTGGAGATAAAACCCTGTGGTGTCTGTGGGAGAAAAAAATCTCAACATTGAAAGAAAACGAAAGGGTTACCTGAAAGAAGAGAAACAGGGAAAGTTGGGAAGGTCCCTGGGTGTGAATTTCTAGCAGGAAGCAGCAATGGTGGCAACAAGCTTGCAACAATGGAAGCCATTTGCACCCTTGTAATTGATGCAGAAAGTACAAGAACAACACTAATCAAATCAAAATTGCAAAAAAGACTAAAACTTTGGCTAAGTTTCCCCTCCTGTGATAATCAGATGACAGAAATCAGAACCTCCAATGATAATCAGATGACAGAAATCAAAAGTAAGATTTCTTTGTTTGTACTATCACTGTATTGTATCTACTGCTGCAAAAGAGGTGTAAGTAAGACAGAATATTCCAGTGCAAGGAGTGTGCACCACAAAAATTTGAAGTAAATAAAATAAAAGCAAATATATTTATTTTTAGACTAAATACGCTCTTTTTAATAACAGAATTACCATGATTTTTCTCGGTTTTATCATGAGTATGTTCAATTTGGTTGCATTATTTTTATAAATAAATTAATGTATAATCTCTTCTATTAAATTTATGGTAACAGATCGCTATAATAATAATTATTATGAATAATAGATGGCACATTATAAATTAGCGTTGATCCACATACATAAATACTAAATATTACAATAATTACGTCATCACAATATTAATAAAAGAATTGTATTATCTTATTTTTTTGAGAGAAACATACAAAATTTAGAATATTCAGAAATAGAAGAAAAAAATTGAAAATAAAAAACATAACACGAAAACAAATATGTTTAGAATTTATTTATAAAATAAATTTACATGCGAGATTAAAATGAAATTGGTTCACATAAAACTAATTTCTATACTTCTAACACATTTCCCTTGGTGTATGTTCAAAAAATATAAATTTGGTTATGATAGATTTTTTAACTATGGCATATCATGTCAAAAAATATATCATTATGATAGATTTTTTAACCATGACATTTTATGTTAAAAAATAATATTTAAGTCTAATGCAATCTCAAAAAATCAGTTTATAAAATAAAATTTGTATTTTACTTATAAACTATGAAATTAGCTAATTGCTATATTATTAAAGTATGGAATGAGTTTTATATGAAATTTTCAACCGAGAGAAATTCAATTTTTTTTATAAGTTGAAGAAGTAAAAACATTATGTTTCTCAAATAATGTCACAATAAAATGTCATCATAAATTTAAAAAAAAAACTATATTAACTCATCTATACATGTATATAGAGAAAGAATTTATCTTTTGTGTCTACAATCATTTTTTTTTTAATTTCACCTTTTAAATTAAAATAAATTATTTATCAATATTATTTTCAAGTGACATTTATTTAAATTTAATTATTTTTTATTTCATTATCTTTTTAAATTTAATATCTTTTATTAAATAATTACCTATAAAATAAATAAAAAATTATTTACAATCAAATTAAAAAAATTTATTTAAACTTAATTTTACAATTATAATAATAACAATAATAATAATTTTATTATTTTTTATTATCATAAAACACCCGTAAAAATTATGTTTATTTATAAAAAAAATGATTAAAATTATGTTTATTTATAAATAAGAAAAATGACTAAATTCATAACATTTAAAATAAATAAACAAAATTGAAAAAAAAAAAGTCTTATCTTTTCAATTATTTTATTTCAACTTCCTACCATAAAAAGAAAGGTGCGGTTGGTCCCTATTTCAGTGCTATACATAGACAGTACAACTTTTTTCCTTTATAGAATGGGGAAGAGAGAGAATATAAATAGATAGAATAAAAAATTAGGAAATGGAAATCATAAAATTAATTAATATTTTTTCAGAGAGAATCACATAACAAAAGGACAATAGCATCTTACGTTGTTCTTCGCTGCCAAAGAAACCCACTGAGTGGATATGAAAAGAACACGCGAACAAATAATAGAAGATAAATGGCTGAAAAGGATTGAATATAAAAAACTATTTTTAAAATACACGTGAAAGTCATCATAGCAATTTATTGCTAAAATGAGAGAAAAATATTGCATTAAAATAATCAATTATATTTATTTTTCGTAGCTTTACTCATAAGATAAATTGCATAATCAGTTTTTAGTTTATCATAATAATACATTATATTGTTTCTACTTGCCTTTTTTTGTTTTTACATTATGTCTCGATTAATGTATGCTTAAACTTTATTTAATTTTTCTGCGTATTTAAAGTATAAATATATAATATTTATGAATTAGGTTTAGCAATTTAGAAGATAAATGATTTATTAATTGAGGGGTGGAGATAGTGACTTTGAAGTGTTAAGTATATATATTAAAAACAGTTAGGACACGAGGTTTGGGCTGCAAAAGAAAAACAAAAAGGGAATGGGTGAGCTTATGAGGGTAGGGGTGCACATAGCAATTCAATGAAATAATTTGATTTTTCTAAAACAAAAACAAAGGAACTCTTTTTCTCTAATTCTTTTTCATTCTCATTTTTTCCTTACTCATCAGCCTTTCATATGTAAGCGTGTAAACAACCCAACGATAAATTGTCCCAAGAAAAAAAAAATCTAAACAAAATTTTGATTAATAGATTAACTTTATCTTTCTACTAGCATCTCCTGGATAGATTTGGATCTTAGAAAAGATGAAGAAATTCACTAAAAATAGTTAACATTTTTTTAAATTAAGAAAATTATTTTATGGGAGCGTATGTGTTTCTAACATTATGATATTGTTTTATATATTTAAAAAATTGTTTTATCTTTATTGAAAAAGTATTATTTAAAATAATGTAATTGTTTACTCTCCAAGTTTAAATTTTATAACAAATTATTTTATATGTTAATACATGTGAAAGTAAAGCTGTCTTTTATAAAATACATACAACTTCTAACTTTATTAAGTGATAAGTATATTTTTAGTCTCTAAATTTTAATGTCAAATTGATATTTGTTATTGTGTGAAACTTTTATATATTTTGATCTGTAAGTTTTACAAATAAATAAATATAGTCATTTTAACTTAATTACGTTATTTTTTTATGTGTCAAACACGTTTCTTAATAAATATTGAAGCAGAAACGTGTTAAATAGTATAAATAATTTAAATAATAACATGAAACGTGTTTCATACTTTAATTTTTTTTTTAATTTAACATGATTAAATTAAAAAGACTATATTCATTTATCTTTTAAATTTAAATACAAATATATATATATATATATATATATATATATTAAAGTTTTGAACATTCATGAATGATAATTTTGCGTCCAAAAAGATACTAAAAACATATTTAAATAAAAGATAAATATATAAAAAATTTAAAAATATCAATATATCTATAACAATATATAAAGGGGATTCTCCTTTTTGTGTCCACATTTCAAAATACCAAGATTACCCTTTAAATATAATAATTTATTAAATTTTTAAAAATTGACCATTACTTTTATAAGTTGTTTATAAAATCGGCTATCTCTCCTTCATCTCTTCTTCTTTATTTATCAATGGTTATTTTTTTTATCTGTTCTGATATACTTCACTTTATTGTTAATAAATATAATTTTAGTTTATATATTAATTTAATAACATTACAATATTATATCTATTAATATTATAATTTTATTTTATATATTAACTTAATAACATTTTAGTTTAAAAAATCTTACACATAAACGCGATTGTGTTTATGCTAGTATATATATTACTGTGAAAAATTGGTGAGGAATAATAATTGAAAAATAATATAATCAGGGTGGACCTTAGACTAGTTATAGGAGCCATGGACCAAAATCTTTTTCACACACCCGTGTATATATATATATATATATATATATATATATATATATTTTACACGAACAAAATAAAGTTTCTGAAAAATAAAACTCAAAAACTGAAATTTTACACGAACAAAATACTGTCTAACCACAAAAATGAATTTGGCTCGTGTTAGAAGGATTTACTTTAGAAAATAGCTCTTTTAACACCATTATTACAAAATATATTAACGTGTAAAATAATTTAATGTTTTTATTTTAAATTTTAGTATTTAAGTAGGCAATTAATATATGCATGTGAGTTTCGAGATAGTAAAAAAAATATTATTTTATGTTCAGGCTTTTTGTTTTAATTAAACTTTAAAATGTGATGATTGTTACATGATTTTATTTTGATATAGTTTGATTTATGTTAGCTGTATATTATGAGTACTTTGTGAATTTATGTGTTTGGAAAATGTTTAAAATGGTATAACGGTAAATGAGGCAATTATCAGTCAAAAATTGACACAATGTATTAAAAAGTTTAACCTATTCGACATTAGTATAATATATTTTTATTCTTTTATACTTTAAACTTACACCTAATCGCGTAAGAATGTTTTAAATATTAATTTAATTGTTTTTCATGAGACATGGTAAACATTATTATGAAATTTAATATCTAAGCTATATTGACACTTAAAAATTCATTAATTAATTGTCATCATTATATATAAATTCATTAAAAATAAAATAAAATAAAATAAAACATGGAAATTACATATAATGTATGATAAAAATTACATTTTACAAAATATAGACAAATTATATTTATTTAAAAAAAAATAAATAAATATATGAATGTAAAACATCAAATCAATTATATTATTTCTTATAAATTAAAGTCAAATTAATTAATTTATTAATATAATAATTTTCTTCACAACAAATATAAAATATTTTAAACTGTATATATTTAAAAAATGTAAATATTGACATTATTTCCTTCTAAAATTTCTAAAAATCAATTATTGATAAGAAAATTTAATCTTTAACCAAAATTTTTTAAAAATTCTTCCTCCAAGCAGAGTTCAAATCCATAAAATGAGCATATAAATATAAATTTTTATTCCTAAAAAAACTATTCAGAACATCTTACAAAATATCAGTCCATGAAATTAAACCAGGACGACCTATTATCAATGTTCATCTTAAACCTTTTCTCATATTACTTCCATATTAATTTGACTGTTTATCATTTTTAACTTATTGATAAAATAAAAATAACTGGTTATATTATTTTTGAATTGAAAAACTACATTATTGTACTGCTTTCTATAAGGAGCTTTGTTCCAATGTATTGAATAGTTACTATATATTACTATACGTATCTGTTTGGATAATTTATGCATTATATATATTTATATATAATATATTTAAGTTTTGAATTGTTAATAATTAATATGGTGGGACCTGAATATCACTTACTTTAAAAGGTGTAATAATTGGTTAGTTTGTAGGAGGATGAGATAAATGGTTGAAAGTTATATGTGGTTGAGATTGTTGTGTTGTGGTTGGCAACTACTTCAAAACTTTGGTATGAATTGTGTGTCAATAAGCTTAACTAACTAAAACTTGTGGTCCCAAACCTAACAATCATCTCACATATCTTTATTTTTTTAGTATTTTGTTTTTGCATGAGTAATTATAAAAAAAAAACGTTAAAGAAGTGTATCAAAATACTAAAAATATATTTATATTTTTCTCAAAATGTTATTTTTTTAAATGGTTTGAGTTTCTTTAACTTCATCAATTATTTAAAAAAGAAAGTCCAATTCTGTATTTATACACATATATGTGGTGAACTGGAATTTTCTTTTTTTCAGATAAATTAATAATGAAAAAAATCTAAATTGTAAATTTGATCTCTTTTTAATTTTGTATTGTGATTTTCAATTTTTCCTTTTTTTTTCAATTTAACTCCGTGTTTAATATCTTTAATCAGATACTACTAAAAATGATTATATCCAACACTGAAAACTTTATCAAAATATTTTCTTAACCCATTTAAAAAAAATAAAAAACCGCTATTACCGACCGTCACACTCGTCCATAATGAATGAAATCCGTGACTAAGTTTTGTTTTCCGACAAATTGATCTCTTTTTAATTTTGGATATGCCATGTCGTGTGCGGATTTTTTTTTCGCAATTCATACAATTAAGAAAATTTACAATTTTAGTTTAACTTTCAATTTTGCATAAAGTTTACTTTTGTTGAATTTAACTCTAAGTCTAATATTTTTATTCAGACACTATTAAAAATTATAATCAAACATGTTTTCTTCATTAATTTATAAAAATTGAAATTAGTTATTTTTCAAAATTTTTGTTTAATTTAATCCTCTAATTCTGAAAAATACATGAATTTAATCATTTTAATTAAATATTATTAAGTTTATTTGATATTTCAAACATATCTCATTTTAGAATAACATTCAAGTTGTTTATATTGACATTTTTATTTTAATATTAACTGATAAACACATTTGAAACATCAAATATATTCAAAAAATTTGGTTAAAAAAATAAAATTCATATAATTTTAAAATTATGAGTTATATTAATTTAAATTAAAAAAAAAATACTAATTCTAGTGTTCAATTAAAGTTAAAAAGAAAAGAAATATATTTAACCTTAAAACTTAATATATAAGTTTGAACGCCGACTATCAAAATATGTACTTAATATATTATGTCAAATATAATATTTTAAATTAGTTTTTTTCTTTATATATTCTTTAACATTTAGTATTTTTGTTTGAAAAATATGTCCTCAAACTAAAATATAAGAAATAAAATAACTAAATAATAAGATTGGGGTTTATATATATATATATTCATGTTTCTTTAGAATTTTTTTCATAAAGTAAAAAATATAATCGTGATAGATTTAATTGAATAGTGAACTGTATTTTATCACAAGGCTAGTAAAGAATGGCGTATTTGATGAATATGGGGAAGAATTAAAGTTGATAATAAAAATTTTAAACATTAATTTGGAAATAAAATAAAAGATTAAAAACACTAATTAACATGTTAGAAAAACTTCCTTCTCAGTTATTAATAATTTTAAAGAAAAAACAAGAATAACATTTAAGATAATTAAAGTTTTATATATTTTCATTTTATACAAATTTTAAAAGTTTAGGTAGTGTAGTTAACTGTTACTTCTATTATTAATATGAGAAAGAAAAGAAAAACACATGTTCTTTAATTAAAGTTTTCTTTCCATGTTAACATTAGAATAAGAGGTTTATAAATAGATACTTTTCATATGAAAATAACCGCTCATAGAGAGGTGACCGTCCTACGTGTGAAAATAGGGTTTCTCAAACTTTATCCACAAGATTATAATAGATTTATTTCTTTTTCAAATTTATTAAGAGATATTAATTCATCATTTCTAATTTAAAATTTTATTATAATAAATTAATAGATTTTTAATTTATATATTATTTATTTTATCTAATATGTTATTGAGTTTGTGTTAAATATGTTTTTGAATTTTTCACCTTTTAGTGAAAATTAGAATTAGTCTTTCTTCAAATTTTTGAACCAATTTAGTCTTCTAATTTTAAAACGGTGTAAATTTAGTTATTTTACCCAATTTTTGTTAAATTTATTTAATGTTTCAAATGTGTTTCATGGTAACATTTGAGTTTATTACACCGTTTAACATATTTTTGCTTAAACTTTAGCTAAGAAAATATCATAAAACGTGTGCATTGAAAATGTTAAATAAACTTAATAAAATTTTATTAAAATGACTAAATTCATACCGTTATAAAATTGAAAAAACTAAATTGAGTCAAAATTTTAAAAAATGACTAATTTTAAAAGTTAAAAGATAAAAACATATTTAACTATTTATTTGTTTATTTGATTTGAAACTTAAAATCTATGTTCTTAATTATTATTAATTAAAGTGTATGATACACGTATATAATACATGATAAATATTTATTTTAAAAATAATATGATACAATATCTTTTATATATATATATATATATATATATATATATATATATATATATATATATATATATATTAAAAGGTGTATAATCATTTTTAAAACATGATTTACATGTTATTGTGTAAATTTAAATTAAAATTATAAAGTTAAGATCTTTTATAGTTAATGCACATTTTTTTAATCCTTCACGAATGGTGCATATGCTTTTAATTCAATGTGATACAGAGTCAGTGAAGTGGACCTCATGCTATAAAAGTTCTGGACAAAATGTTAGTTGAAATATCGCGCGTGATGACTCTGAAACTTATTTTATTTTAAATGAAGTTATTTTTAATTTGTTTTTCAATAATAATGATACAATTTTAAAATATTTATCAACTTTATAAGTAGTTAGTTTTAAAAGTATTGGTTAATTACATTTTTTTATGTCTCTGTTTTTTATTTAAAAATTTTGAGTTTAAAATTTCCTTTCGAAGAATTTGAGTTTGATTTCACTTTTATAAAACAATTATGTTAGAAGAGTGTTAGAAAGACAAGTTGTTCACTCAAATTCATCTTCTATATTGACTTTTGTAATTAAATGTTGATAGAAGGTGACAAGACACACTGAATATTATATTCAATTAACATGAAAAATTAAGTAAATGTCGTTTTATTTCTTAAAAGATAGAGATCAGATCATCAAGTCTGTTTATGAAAAATAATTTTAATGTTTAAATAAATCAATAAAAGCAGAAAAAAAAGTTATTTATCAAACTAATATTAAATAAAAGGCAAACACTTTATTTTGTTTTTCTTATTTTTACATCTAATTTTCATAATTATTTAAAAAATATTACACCAAAACTTTTCATAATCATTTCATAGCTAATTCTATTTAAGGGAAAAAAAAAAGAATTGTTGGGAACACTTATGTGGTAAAGACAAAATAGTTATTCAATAAAACTACCCATTGTTTTGTAATAATATTACATGATATTATTGGTCCCAATTTTAATTTTCTTTATCTGTGTGTGACACGTGACTAGGTAAATGAATTGAATTATTAGAAGCGTGGACCGCGGATTAAAGTGACACTAGAAGTCTCAAAATAAAACTCTTATAAAATTATATTCTTTAATTTATCATTAATTTAATTCGGCCACTTTATTTAAAATTAAGTTTTCCTATTTAAAATTATAATTTTTTGTGTTTAATGTAAAATAATATATACTTAATATTTAAAACGATTGTAATAGTTTTTATTAAAAACGCATTACTTGGATAATAATAATAATAATAATAATAATTCTTTTTTTTTTGTAATATCTCACATCTTAGTTAATAATAGTGCAATAATTGCTATCCATCAACATAAACAAAGTATATAATTACTTTATTACATTCATTTCTCAAAGATAATATAAAACCAAAATAAATTCATATATAATCCAAAAGAAACTATGAAGGGATAAGAGTTACACATTTTTTTTTAAAACATAATTAAATAAAAAAATGCTAAACAAAAAACTAGATAATTGCATATCATATTCTTGAGATAGATCAACACTTATTTTCTCATTTACTCACATTAAATAATGGTGATCATTGTAAAAGAAGAAAAATAACACAAGAACACAAACACAAGATACGGTGAACTAATTTATAAAAGAAACACACATATATTAAGCAAAATAAATTTCATAAAACAATCATACAAATCATTATATTCTTATATACCACAAATGCTCAAGCATAACTCTCAAATTCAATCATACCACAAAATCAACAATAACGAACTAACACATATTTCCCTAAATTTCATAATTTCATTGCACACCTAAAGTCCCTAAATAGATTCAATCATGCAGTTCATTATCATAGCTCAAGCCACAAAAAAACTAGTTTAACGTTATGCCACACCCAACAACTGTCCACAATTTTAAACACAAGCACAAACTTTTAACTGAAGGTAGTCAACTTCCCTCGTCTTAAAAGACATGTCTTCCAACTTACAAATGTTTTATCTCAACCTAAAGACGACATAAAAACAATCGAACCAAATAAAAAGAACCATTGACTAGTAGAGAATTGTATTAAAGAATTTAGAAACACATGCAATCCAAAGAAAATCGCATACAAAGCAAAAATAGACTGGGCATCAAAGGAGACCAAAATTTTAACTTACTCGAATGAAAAATTGATTGGAAAAACTTGAATGCAACCTCAATTTCTGATCAAAAAGATTAAATTTGAGTGAGTCAAATGAAGAAACGAAGTTATGGAAATAATACATTTTAGAAAAAGAAATATGTTTTAGAAAAAGAGGTTATGTGTTCTTAAAACAATTTTTTTTAAACAAGGTTTTTACATTTTCAATCACAATAATAAAGTCTGGTTGTTATTTTATATTCTTTAAATATATATTTTATATTAATTATAACACCATATTATCAGATAAGTAAGTAAATAAGTAAATAAATGATCAATCAAAACAATAACTACAATATTTCATTAATAAAAAAATTAAACACCAAATAGTTGATTAAAAATATAAATTTTGTAAATCCTTAACAAACCAAAAATATTTAATAAAATATTAATTAAAAATAAATTTTATAAGAAATTTAAAATTTAATTAAGCTTTTGCACACATGTTTAATACTTAATAAATGTATAAGACTTGATAAAGTTTGGTTAGTTGGGTGTGCTGTGTAACAGTGGAAGTTGTGAAACGTATCATATCTAACCGTCCATTAAAAAAGAGACATATCTAACTGTCAATCTCATCAAATGGAGTTTTCTCTTCTCTTTCTTTTGCTTGCCAACAAAAAAGACAAAATGAGAAAGAAATAATTAAAAAATTCTTGGCAAGTTTCTCTCATTTTGTTTTTATATTCTTAAATTCACTCTCGTACCAAGTCTCCCTCTTTCTCATTTTCATAGAGTAAGCATCCATTGATGGAAGATAAATATTTTTTTCATGTAATTAAATTTTGCAATATAAATAAATAGTTTTAATTATAATTAGTTGTATAGTGAATGAACATTTCTAATTTATACAATATATTTTAGATTATGAGGAATAATTTATATTGTGGTATAAAAAGAGTTTTTTTTCTTTTTGCTCAGAAATATTTGTGAATAATTAATTTTTTAGATTATGAGAAATATTTTTTTCTCAGAAACAAACTCAAATATAATTTTTTATTGTGTAAAATATTAATCCCATAACTATTATTATTGATTTATTGTAAAATTTAATTATAAAAGGTTAGCATATTATAATTTATCTTGACTAGTTTCTCATTAAATTATTATTATTTTTAAAAAATTTATGTTTACTGTAAAAAAAATAAAAATTCATTCCATCATAAAAAAAACTTGACATAATTATTTTTTCTTAATTTGAAATACAATGATGTCATAGAAAAAATACATGTGATATAATACAAACAAAATATATTTTGAAATGATTTAATTTTGTTAGAAATAAAAAAATAATGATCTCATAAAAAGAAATAAGACCACATCACTTATTTTAAAGCAAAATATACTTTAAAATGATTTAATTTTAAAATATACTTTAAAATGATTTAATTTTGTTAGAAATACATGTTTCATAACTTTTTAGTATTTTTTACCTTTTATTTAAAATCTATAATACTAACAAATACTCATAGCCGTTCAGGAATATGAATAAATTTGAAAATTTTCCAAATAATAGATATTCATAAAGTATGTGATAGATGATCGAACAGAAATAATGACAAAGAGTTAGTGTCCGTGTCCACTTTTCTGACTATCATTCTGATATATAGTACAATTCCTATACACAGATTTATCTTATTTAATATTTTTGAATGCATGTAAAAAAAAAATTAAATAGGATATATTTATACCTAATTTTTTCACTGAAAATATTTATTACTTTATCTGGTCTTAAATATAACACACTTGTAATTAATTCATGTCTATTAAAAGAATTCAGTTAACTTAAAGTAGCATTAAATTTATTTCTAACTACGACGGTACTTTCTTTAAGGTTTATCTTTAGATAATTAGTATATGAAGAGAGAATAGTAGACTTTTAATTTTTCTCTGATCTTTGTAACTGAGAAAAAGAAAAAAATAACTACATCTATAGACTAAAATGATTAAATAGATTTTAATAAATAATTTATGTAATATAGAAGAAAATACTTACGAAAAAGACAGAGAAAATGAATAAGGTCTTTTCATATAATAACAGAGTCAAATACTTTTTTTTAGCATGAATAAAATAATAAGTTATTTTTTTAATGTAATGAATTTTATTACATAACTTATACTTTTATTCTCTTACAAATTAATGTCAATATATATTTTTGGGTTAATTATGTTTTTAGTTCCTAAACTTTGACTCAAAATTGGAATTCGTTCCTGGTCGAAACTTTGATAAATTTTGGTCCCTAAACTTTAAAAATTAATGAATATAGTTCTTTTAACCTAATTTTGTTAACTTTTGTTTAGGTTTCGAATGCATTTCTCAATAAATATTGAGTCGAGAATGTGTCAAACGGCATAAACAACTCCAATATTAACATGAAACACATTCCACATGTTGAAAAAAAGTTAACAAAATTGGGTTAAAAGGACTATATTCATTTATTTTTAAAGTTTAAGGACCAAAATTTATTAAAGTTTCGACCAGGGACGAATTCCAATTTTGGGTCAAAGTTCAGGAACTAAAAATATACTTAACCCTATACAAAATATGGAAAGAACTTTGTCTTGATAAAGGTTCCTATACTATAATTTATTATTCTAAATATGAATTTTAAAATTATGTTGGAGAAAGTAGTAATATATACGATCTTACCATAAATTCATGTTAAAATTAATTAACGAACTAAAAATATTTATAATATCATTACACTACATTAAATTCAAAATTGATATGTAGCATAATTATTTGAATGTTTTAATCTCTAAAGGAAAAATATTTAACACACTTATTAATTACTTTTTAATTACAAATAAAGGAATTATATGAATACTATTTTGGTACATTATTATTCAATCAAAGTATATGATTTTTTTTAATAACAACTAATTCAAAACACATAAAAATTAGTTCCGATTAATTGACGTTATATATCTATATATTAATACCTACTAAACTCTTTTAAAAAAAAACCCTTTTCAATCTTTATCTGTATTCATCGAGATCGATTAATAAAATATTAAATTAATCAGTAATAATTAAAAATTATTTTTATTACATATACTAATAAGTTAAGTAGTAGCTATATTTAATTACATTATTAAAATTTCAAAGAGTAATGCAATGCAACGCAATATATTGATCTTCATTGAATTTTATTAAAAAAAAACTTAAATTCTAGTTATGAGGGCTTTATAAAAATTCAAGAAATAATTTGAATGCAATAAATATACTTATGAATTTACCATTTCTACATCTAGTCATTAAATACTTACTCATTAAGTTTTATTAGGAAAGACTATTAAAATTAATTACACATACTATATTAATGACAACATCACAAATCCTAAAAACAATTCTATACAATAAACCCATATTTCATTAAATACTATTCTTATTTCTGTAATAAATATTTCTCTATTTTCACACAATTTGTTCTGACAGACTGTTTTTTATATTTATTTGAAAAGAATAATAAGAGCGTGCAACATGAGAAAGAGTCCTTAAAACCAAACATCATTTTCACTCCTTACAGAGAGAAAAAAAAAAAAAAAAACAACAAGCACTCGCCATTTTCGCTCCTTAAAAAAACATCATCAAGAACACCGAAAGCACAGTAAACGTGTTTGCCAATGGGAGTTAACATGTCAAACACACCACCTCACACCAAAGACTTGTTTTCTTCTCCAACTCTCTCTCTTAGTCTAGTAAGTTTTCAAACTTTCTGTATATCTATATCTATATATATGTATATCTATATATGAATATATGCATATATTTATTTATTTATGTATATAGTGTGTATGAAGTTAAATTAAACTAATTATAGTTAGTTTTTGTTGTATTGGATGTGAAGGCTGGGATTTTCCGGCATGCCGAAGAGGCGGCGACGACGTCCGGCATGGTGGTTGCCGGCGTCGAGGTCCGGCGAGAGGACACTGTAGAGATTAGCAGTGACAACTCAGGACCTGTGAGATCCAGGTCAGAAGAAGATTTTGATGGAGAAGGTGCTCACGAGGATGACGATGATGAGAACAACGATGATGGTGATAGGAGTAAGAAGAGGAAGAGAAAGTATCACAGACACACCGTTGAACAGATCAGAGAAATGGAAGCGTACGTAAACTCTCTCCGTATATGTCTACGTATTAATTTCGTATCCAATTAATCATCACTTAGACTGAGCATTATAATTTTTTTTTTCTTTCATGTTTCATTGTTAGAGAGAGAGAGAGAGAGAGAGACATAGAGTTATTTTCTAATGAATTATTAGTTTATGAGTTGTGCGATCGTTTTGTTTTTGCGCACAATCGATGAAGAAACATTGAATTCGAGTCTTTAATGTTGAATACTGAGATACTGTTTATAAAAACACTGTAGTAGTTAACTCCAACATGATTGTCGTAACACGTGTGATCGGCACCAAAATGTTAGGTGTTAGCTAAAAGTGGTGGCAGTGTGTGTAACAATGAAATGGTTTCTTCCAAAGTTAAATAATTTACATACCGACATTGCAAGTGGGTTTTAAAGTATAGTTTATATATAGATATATAACTGGTATGTGTGACGTACTGCTGCAAAAGTTATGAGAAAAGTTTGCGATCGACATCATGTATATATATGGTTAAAGCAAAAAAAATGATGATTAAAGCTAAAGCTTTGCTTAATTATCTTTTTTAAGTACTTTTGCTTTGTCGGTTAGTTTGTTATCTTATGCTAATGTAAGGCACTTTGCCCCCTCTTTTCACTTGATTTCGTGGTTGTTGCATTATTAAATTCGATCTGTACATTAATTGTTGTTGGATCAGTGTTTGGGAGATGAAGCTTGTGGTGAAAGATAAGACAGCAAAAAAAAAGCTGACAACTGACATGAATAATGTACTGATGTAGGCTTTTCAAGGAATCACCGCATCCTGATGAAAAGCAGAGGCAACAACTCAGTCAGCAACTTGGCCTTGCTCCGAGGCAAGTCAAGTTTTGGTTCCAAAATCGTCGAACCCAAATCAAGGTATCTTAATTAATTTCTTCACCTAATTTATAAATAATTAGTAATGACATATTTTATAAATAAAATACTATGTTATTATCATTGCTAATTTTGAAGGCAATACAAGAGCGACATGAAAACTCGTTGTTGAAGTCAGAATTAGACAAGCTGAAGGAGGAAAACAAGACCATGCGAGAGATCATCAACAAATCTTGTTGTCCCAATTGCGGTATGGTAACGGCTACCATAGAAGCTTCCATGTCCACTGAAGAAAAACAACTCCTTATTGAAAATGTCAAACTCAAAGCTGAGGTAATGCGTATATGCGAACATTGAAATGGAAAATACAGCAATGTGTGCATAAAATGTTATTAATTCTCTGATTAATTTATATATAGGTAGAGAAACTCCGGGCAACGTTGGGAAAATATTCACCAACGTCTCCTGCAACTTCTTCTGGTCGTGACGAGGAAGAGAATAGAAGCTCTTTGGACTTTTACAATGGAGTTTTCGGGCTCGAGAAATCAAGGATAATGGAAATAGTTAACCGGGCAAGTGAAGAGCTCATAAAGATGGCAAACATGGGGGAACCATTGTGGGTTCGTAGCGTTGAAACAGGTCGTGAAATACTTAACTATGATGAATATGTGAAGGAGTTCGCAGCTGAAAATTCGAGCAGTGACAAGCCAAAAACATTCATCGAAGCATCGAGAGACTCCGAGGTTGTTTTCATGGATCTCCCTCATCTGCTCCAAACCTTTCTAGATGTGGTAAGCGTAATAATACACGTACGAGGGTCTATAAATATGTATAAAGAATAATGTTTCGTAGGTGATGTTATTACCATGAGATATATTTGTGTTAAATAAAGATCGAATATATAAATATGATTAACTTTCTTATAATATTTCTAGCATGTTCATTGCAGAATCAGTGGAAGGAAATGTTTCCATGCTTGATATCAAAGGCTGCAACCGTTGATGTTATGTTCAATGGAGAAGGTTCCAACAGGAATGGTGCAGTGCAATTGGTAAGGTGGAAGGTGTTTTTAATTTCGGAGTGTTAGGTAGTCATAAACTACAGATACGTACAAAATAGGTGCCTCGTTTATCTTGAACCATTCGTTTCTGCCTCATGTTAAAACGTGGATCCATTTTATTTGTTCAAGTGGTCCAAACTTCACAAGCACAAGAAAAAGATAGGACTTCTCTTTAAAGTGACCTTTCCCACCACTTATGTAATTTTCAACCAACTGTTATTCTAGTTTAAGGTTAAAAGACAAAAGCAAAAGACACTTTGGCTGCATTTAGATTATGATTATGATTATAGTTTAAATTTCTTAACATACATGCTCTTTTTCGTCCCTCTAAACAAAGCCTTTTAGTTATTTTTCTCTCAGAAAATGTTGATAAGGACACAAAAAAGCTTAAAAGAATACACAGAAATGATCGAACATATACATCAATTATAGCAACACTCGGCACTTTTTCTCGCATTTCCCAATATCAGATCCAACACAAAATCTCTCCCTTTATCACCAGAAAAAAAAAAAAAAAAATCTTTCTCTCCCTAGTCACATCTATATAGTATTGTGGAAATTCTCTTTTATTCCCTATTCAACATATTAAGATAGCAAGACAAACATGATATACTATTGTTCATGACTTTAAACGTAGACAATAATGACAATGAGACTTTCTCCATCAAAGTAAAGCACGAGGTTTTGTTGACATGAAAGGTCTTAATAACCTTTGTGGGTGCAGATGTTTGCTGAGCTGCAAATGTTAACTCCAATGGTGCCCACCAGAGAAGTGTATTTTGTGAGGTGCTGCAAGCAGTTGAGTGATGAACAGTGGGCAATAATTGATGTATCTATAGACAAAGTTGAAGACAACATCGATGCATCCCTTGTGAAATGCAGAAAACGCCCATCTGGTTGCATTATTGAGGATAAGTCAAACGGGCACTGCAAGGTATGAAGAAAAAGTGTTTTAACATTTTATGTGACATTCAAATATATATATCATACTATATATATTGATATTTGCTTCTGTTTAAGGTGATATGGGTGGAGCACTTGGAGTGCCAGAAGAGCACAATCCACACATTGTATCGAACCATTGTAAACAGTGGTCTAGCTTTTGGGGCAAGGCATTGGATAGCCACACTGCAACTTCAATGCGAGCGTTTGGTTTTTAACATGGCAACAAATGTTCCTACGAAGGATTCAACTGGTGAGAACTGAACATATATATACCAAGGTTTTTGTTTGAGACTTGACAGATTAAAGTGTTTTATAACATATGATGATGATTAAATGATAGGTGTTGCAACGTTGGCTGGGAGGAAAAGCATTTTAAAGTTGGCGCAAAGAATGACATGGAGTTTCTGCCATGCAGTTGGTGCATCAAGTTTCCATACTTGGACCAAGTTCACGAGTAAAACAGGAGAAGATATAAGAATTAGCTCTAGGAAGAACTTGAATGACCCTGGTGAACCTCTTGGGGTTATCTTGTCTGCGGTTTCTTCTGTGTGGCTTCCTGTCTCTCCCAATGCACTGTTTGATTTCTTGAGGGATGAAGCTCGTCGAAGCGAGGTACAAATATGTTGCAACCCTTTTATGTTTTGATTTTATGTTGGTAGTCTCAAACCACCTAATGATAAGATGAATTTAGAATATATATATATATATATATATATATATATATATATATATGAAGCGTAAATTCCATCTTACAGATCAATTTTATGAAGTTGAATTAAATATAAATTTCATTTCTTAACATGATATTAGAATTATGATTGAGAACTTAATATAACAAAATTTGTTATTTGCTGAGTCTATTGTTTTACTTGTTATTAGACAACTTATTAATATACAGTCTCATACTTAAAATATATATATATTTATTTGAATGTCGTTTTTTCTGGATGCAATTACAAAGTCTTCGACTCTTGTTTTCACATTCCTAGATCACACACATTCAGTATAAACAGAAGTATTTATTTCCATTAGAGTAAGATGCATATGGAAGATAGAAAGTTGTGAAGTTCCAGAAAAGTGGATCCACCACCTTCTGTCTTTCCACACATATACATTTCTATAGCAGCAATTTTATGTAGTTTGGTGAGTAATAATGGCAAATGGGGCCACTGTGTTGACTGCTAACAATTATCTTTATTACAGTGGGATATGATGTCCTATGGTGGGTCAGTGCAGTCGATTGCAAATTTAGCCAAAGGAAAAGACCGAGGCAATGCTGTAAACATCCAAGTAAGTTTTTTGAATTTGGATTCAAGTTTTTTCTACCATTTTCGACGGTTGAATTAATGGTCAATAAATACACAATGGATTCAAGAACAGAACGAATTTAAAACATGGTTAGGGGTTGAATTTAGACTTTTTTTTTGTCTTTTTATTTTCTTTAAGATATACTGATGGATATTTATGTTTATATTTTAAAATATATATATACTTTTTTAAAATATGACATCAGTGTGATGTATTATAAAAACACAATCAACATAAAAATAAAAAAATAGAATTAAATATGTTTTTGGTCATTTCAAGTGAAATTTAAAATTGGTCTTTTTTCGAAATTTTTGACCAATTTATTCATTCATTTCTAGAAATGTATAAATTTAATCATTTTAACCAGACTTTGTTAAGTTTATTTAATGTTTCAAACACAATAGTATTTGAATTCTCGTTTGACTCATCTTTATTTAAATGCCGACTCAAATATTATCATAATACGCATTTGAAACTTCAAATAAACTTAACAAAATTAGATTAAAAAGACTAAATTCACGTATTTCTAAAGATGAAGAATTAAATTGATCAAAAATATCGATGAGAGACTAAAATCAAATTTCACTACGACAAAAAAACATATTTAACCCAAAAAAAAAATAAGTTGAAAATCTGATCTCAGCCACTGGTTAAGTATCTGATCTGATTCTTCTTACTTGGCAGAAAATAGAATCAAAAGAGAATAGTGTGTGGGTAGTGCAAGATAGCTGCACAAGTGGCTATGAATCAATGGTGGCATATGCTCCTGTGGATTTTTCTGGTCTCCAATCTGTTCTATCAGGATGTGATTCAAGCAACGTTGCGATTTTGCCGTCAGGATTCTCAATTCTTCCAGATGGGGTTGAGGGAAGGGCATTGGTGATTAGGTCAAGGCCAGAAGAAAAAGGAACAGAAGGAGGGTCTTTGTTTACAATGGTGTTTCAGATGCTTGTTAATGCTTCTCCTACAGCAAAGTTAACAATGGAGTCTGTGGAATCAGCCAATAATCTTGTGTCTTGTACATTAAGAAACATTAGAACAAGTTTACAGTGTGAAGATGGTTAGCCAAGAAAAAAAAGAAAAGAGAAAGAAGATAATTAGTTAGGTTAGATAGGATTTTATTAGCTGCTAAAGTTATAGGCTTTCTATTCTATTCTACCCCTTTTTACAGTAGTGATGAATATTTTGTGTTCCTTTCAATTTATAGGAGGCAAAATTCATGGATGAACCTTATTTTATATTTATATTAAAAAAAAAATCATGCTTAAATTGTTCACCTCTGCTTAACTTTGCCAAATAATTAGTCTATAATAATTAGTATTATTCAAAATAGGAAAGAGAATTTTCAGTAATTGAGTATCTGCATGATGAATAGAGACAAAAAAAGTTTTTAAAACCTAGAAATCAAGTATTGTTTACAGGGTCATGGTTATTTTAGTTACGAAAGTATTGTTTTTCTTATTAATATACCTTATGTGTGACATCATATTTTTTTTTTTGTATATTCTTATATGACATCATATGTATATACAGTATTCATGGAATTTTGTGGTCAAAACTGGCTTGAAAAAGAATAAAATAGATATAACAAAAATCATATTTTATGTTAGACATATTTTAAAAATTATAGAAAAAAGATATATTATAAAAATATATGATATTCTATTTCCGCTAAAAGAATGAAGTCAAAAAAATTAGAAAATACATTCGGACCATAATGATTTTATGAAAGTTACCGTGAATTTTCCTTGTTTCAGGCCATATTAGATAAATTTTACAGTTTAGATTTTTGCAACCGGTCTAAAAGTTATTTTTAATTTAATTATTGATTTCATTTCTATATACTTCAAAATTATCAAAAGAATTTATAAAACACACTATTAAAGTTTAAAATGAATAGATACATATACTTTGGAATAATAAAACAAAACTTAATTACGATCATATACAGAACATTAACACCAAAACGGGTCCGACAAAAGCAGGTACAAACTTTAACCACAAAATAAAGTGATGCTAAATTACTTATTTATTTCTACTCAATTTAGTCTTTTTATTTTTATATTTAAAATTTATTTATTTTAGCTTTTAATATACCATTTTAGTTCCAATAAATATAAATTTTAATATTTTTAGTTTCCATTTACGAGACTAAAAATTATATTAAACAAAAGAAGGAATAAAATTTAACCAACGATTAACTAAAATGAAAAATTTATCCAGCAACAAACCTTATATTTAAGGTTTAGGATTTATGCATGCATCATGTATAATTGAGTCCAACTTTTTTAATGAATTTTTTGATATTATTTTTTATTAAACATTAAAAATATATTATTTGATATTTTAATTTTTTTAAAATATTTTATAACTTTAAAATCAGTGATTAGATACAACATATCAACAACATAAAAAAACTCATTATAGAATCTAAAATTTTTATTATTCTATTCTAAAAGAGTATAAGGATGATGAAAATATGAATGGTTAAGTTAACTGATATTTAAGAACTCTGATGTTGGTATTGGACAAGAGTGAGAAGTGGATAAGCTTATCTATCTTCAAGCGAGGTGTGACCTCACGAATGAATTTCCAAATCTGGTGGAGAGAATGCATGAGGCCACGTGGATACATGAGTTCCATGTAACAGATCAAAAGCACAAACTGTTATGCCTCCATTACTGAATTACTGATACAGCAGAACAAGAAAGAGAGTAAGAAGTAAAGAAAATCATATCATCAATGGCTTCTCTTGCAACCTTAGCTGCTGTTCAACCAGCTGCGATCAATGGCCTTGCTGGAAGCTCCCTCACTGGAACCAAGCTCTCTTTCAAGCCCTCTCGCCAGAGTCTCAAATCCAAGAACTTCAGGTTCCATGCATTGATTTCTGAAATTTGAAATTTTAGAAGAAAAACTAAAAAAAAGAAAAGTGTTGTAATTTATGCTAAAGGGTGTAACTAAATATCACAGGAATGGTGCTGTGGTAGCAAAGTATGGTGACAAGAGTGTGTACTTTGATTTGGAGGATTTGGGTAACACCACAGGGCAGTGGGACTTGTATGGCTCAGATGCACCTTCACCCTACAATTCTCTTCAGGTTTCTCTCATCTCTGCATCTGCATATTCTTTGTTCAGAATCAAACATGGAAAATTAAACGTAATTCACTGATATACATGTATATAATTTGATAACAGATGTACCATTCATATATATGAATGCTCCTCGTTGGTAAACCAGTAGAATTTAATTCAGATGCATACTTCTTATGCTTTTTACAAGTATTAACCGGTCAAGAAGGAATCTAAATGTGAGTCTAAGTTCTATATTGAGTAAAAACGAGAAAGTTGAGTATCATATCATATCAACTAATCAGGAATCCAAATGTGAATCTAAGTTTTATATTAAGTAAAACCGAGAAAGTTGAGTATTATATAAGGATATAAAGATAGTAACCTATAAATTTATTGACTTAAGGTCTTGGATTGAAAATGATGTCAATTCCTTATGTGTAAATTAACTCATATCTTATAGGTATTGTATCTTTCTGGTAATCCTCTCCCTTTACAATATTTCATGCATAGACAAACTATTTACAAGTTTCATTGATGTGGATTTTGCAGAGCAAGTTCTTTGAGACATTTGCTGCTCCATTCACAAAGAGAGGATTGCTTCTCAAGTTTCTGATATTAGGGGGTGGATCCACCTTGGCATACTTCAGTGCAACAGCCTCAGGTGATATTCTACCAATCAAGAAGGGTCCACAACTCCCACCAAAGCTTGGCCCTCGTGGCAAGATCTAATTTCATTTGTATCAGAACTCAATCTGTTGAGTTCCTTTGTAATTTTTTTTTTCTGGTTTGCATGATGTGTAAGTATGCTTACAGACCACTATTCAAAGATGCTTCTTTCAGGTCTCATTGAGTGGCATTACTTTGGTTTTCAATTGAAGCAAAGACCTATAAATGTTTACCTTATTACCTCTTCAACATGTATATTACTTCCGAAATCAGAAATTAACTAGGTCTTGTTTGATTCATCCAACATGTTAATAAATCAGCACAAAAAGATTGTTTATCTAAAAATAGAATGGCTTATACATCCAAGAAGAATGAATGATGACTGAATGAACCACCTAAAGAAGAATTCCTTGAGTTTGAACCCTTTTAATGTCATTTTGAAGGATTAAAAGAACCGTAATAAGTAGATGCAAACTTCACCTTACTTGTTGATTATGTAAGTTGGATTAGACTAAAGTTCATCTTTGGAGATGATATTAAAGTCGTTTGAAATTTATTCTAATAAAATTTGTTATTTGTTGGGACTGTTATGTCATTTAGTATTAAATCATTCGTTAATGTTTAGTCACACGTCCAAAGTAGTTTACCTTCTATAGCGGCGAAAGGCATGGCATCTGTGAATTCAATAAATAAGACAGTGCTTCTTGAAACCGTTGAAAATTTATGTATCCATACATTCCTATGTACAAAAGAAAAAACGAATAGATGATATAAATAATTATGTTTTAAAAAACTCTCTCCACAGACCACAGGCTACACAAACTGATTTTAACGCTTTCTTTCTCTCCCTTTTTAAGTGTTTACACTTCAAATTTTGGATTAATGGCGTGCTGTTGGACTTCTCATGCCTCCCAATGTCTCAAGGTAGGAGACTTTCTTGTCGGTCACTATTTCTGGAAGCTTCTGGGGCTTTCCATTATCCATGTCATTGTAGAAATCATCTGAGGGGTCTCTCTTAAGGTCTGATTCACCTTGATCACTGCTCCAACCCATGAAATCTGATAGTGTCATTGTTTCTGTGCTACCCTTTTCCACCACCTCTTCTTTTGGAGTTGGAGACTTATCTGATTTCGAAGTTGTGTTTCTCGAAACACTTCTTCTACTTGAATTTGGTGGATTTTGAGTGAGGTAATCTGCGTGGAGTACATCTTCTATTCTTGACAGCACTGTGAAGGCTAAACTCTCCAATATTCTTGAATAACTTTCAAGAACAGCTTGCCCCACATCCTGAAATGTTAAGTGATTATGTTATAAGTGCAGAGAATAATTGAAGTATGAGTCTAAGTCGTGCATTGAGTAGAAATAACAAAGTGTAAGAAAAAAGACTCATAAACTCATTTTCTTAAGATTTTAGATTAAAAATGGTGTCAAATTCAGGACTATGTAAAGATAATGAAGATAAAATTTACCCCGTTATATTGGATTTTGCTTATATCCAATGCAGATTGAGGAATTCCTGGGAAACGATGCTTTAGGAGAAGTAAAATGGTTTCTGCTCTCTCTTCAAAGAGTTCTCTCTTCTCAATGCTTACTGCAGAACCCCAAGATGATTTACAATCTTTTTGGTTCATCTTCCGCCTCCAAATCACAATGGATGCTTCAATTCTGTCCTTGAGATCTAGAATTTTGTGTTCTGATGACATGTCCATAGATGCTAGGAGCTGATCAGGGTCGAAAAATTCTTCTGTGATGCTCCTGTATATCATGTCTCCAAGACTTGATCTTCCATTCTAAAAAAGATAGCATTCATGTTGTGTGTTAGATTTCAGAATGTTACAACTTTATGCAAATACTACTAGTAGTTCCTTTTGACTTGCCTTGGGCAGGGATTCAATATAGCTTTCAGGGATTTCCATTTCTGATAGAGTTTGAGCATTTATGGCCATGGCTGCTTTAAGAACTTGGTTCACACAATCTTTCTGATACTGAACAAACCTTCTTGCTGACTCAGATAGACCCTCTGGAGGAACCTTAGGTGTAGGCAACCACCACTTGTTATCGTTTTTTCTGTTATCTGGGTCATCTGCATCTCTTGATACATAATAGAACTCATTTTGGTCTTTGAAGTTATCCAGACTGTCCTGCTCATCATCAATCTTTGTATGAGAACTAACACCAAATTGAAGCATACATAAAAGAAGACGTTATATACGTTTTTAGTCCTTGAACTTTGACGTTAAATTGAAATTTGTCTCCATCTTGACAACTTTGATACATTTTGGTCAGAAATATATGAATATAGTCCTTTTAACGTAACAAGATTAATTGTTCTTTACTTGTTAAACAGTGTTTGGGTTGACATTAGAGTTGGAATGTACCAAATGGTGTAAACAACTTAAACGCATCTATTCATTTTTTAAGTTTGAGAACCAGAATGTATTAAAGTTAGAACATACACAAATTCCAAATTCCGAATTCAGATTGGACTAAAAATATATTTAACTTTAAAAGAAAAACAATGATCAAATTTGATGATTGGTGAGGGAAATAGGATCTTACAATGAGCATTGTATCAAGCTTTCGTAAGGCAGGGATATTCATGTGAAGATCAGTTCTCTGTCGTGTTGTCATAACCTATTCAAGCAAAGAGATCAGGTTCTATCAAATGCAGCAATAGTGAAAAGAAGAATGAGGAAGATGATGAGGAAGGAGAGAGGGTTGGTTGGTTACCTCCATGACTGTGCCATCCTTGTTTTTTTGTTGCACAGGAACCATTTCAACAATGTAATCGGTGACTGATAGAAGCCAATCGATTTCTTTTCTCCATCTTGCCTTCCTTTCTGGCGGCATTGGCTCTAGGCGCTTTTGCTCTCCAAAAACAGCAGCTGCATAATCAGTAAGAAAAGAATGAGACACAAACAAACAAACAACAACGTTCGGCTGTTCATGTCTTAGATGAAGAAGAAGAAGATGAAACATAGCAAGAGACAACATTAACAACATACCTGCAAGATTTGTGAATGCATTTGACAATGCCAAAGCTGAAGAAACACCCTTTCCTCCACCAGACATATCCTCCCCCAACAGGAGTTTAGCAAATCTCTCCTTCATCTGTTCCATTTCTGAATTAAACCCAACCATTTTTAAATATTATAAACTAATCCAATGCAACAACACATCCACAAAGTTTCAAAAAAGAAAAGACATTATTGAATGAAAATGAATCAGTTTAAAAAAATCTACATGCTGTCATAAAACATATGACACTGCATTTAATCATGTAGGTCTCAATCCAAATCAACACATTGTATTATACCTTGCAGTAGTTTTTCTTTGGCTATAATTTCCTCCTTGTTCACCTTTGGCTTAGGAACCTTGTCTTGATCATTCTGAGTTTTTGATCCCTGACTTTTTGACGACACTGGATCTTCCTCTGAAGCTGCAGGATCTAATGCGGTGGCACTCTCAACGCTCAAACTCTTTGCATGCCTCCCTGTATTGTCAAACATTCCTTTGAAATTGAAGAGTTTGGACCTGTTACCTTCCTGTTCTTGTTCCATGGCTTTGACCATAATTTCCCTTAACTTTATTGTATATATGTTATAAGGGAAATTTTCAAGGGATGAACAAGAACAAACATGGGAATCCCAGGTCCCTTTAGGAGGAGAGAAATAAGGTAAACTATGTTTGATGCATTGTGGCAAGGGAGGAAAATAGCAGAGGAGAAGAAAAATGAAATGGGAGATGTTCTTTTAGGAGTTTGAGATTTTGACAGACAGAAAAGTTGGAGGTTAATATTTGATGGGGTTTGTGTTGGTTTTTATTTTCTTTTTTGAGTTGGTTCATTGAACGTGGGGTGCATGTTTTTAACAAATTAAACGGGTTCAAGAGTTACAAACAAAACTTTGCATTATTATTACTGTTATTATATTTATGTTGAGAGGAATCTGTTTTGGCGACCATGTGGGAAAATTGGATGGTTAAGGTTCTGATTTAGAGGTCAAAGGTTGCTGAAAACCAGGGAATACAACAGACATGCATGCCTTCGCACAAATTCTCACTTTCTCCCTTCACTCAACGGTGCAGATGCATATCACTTCAACGATCAACCAAGTTCTTCCAAGCTATTTTACTCTCTTCTCTCTTTCTCTTTTCTCATCAAAGTCCAAAATCTTTATAGTAATTTCCAAATTCTAGTTTCTCAGTTTTTCTCATCATGCCACCTGCACACACCTTCGGTCTTTTATTAGATTTGATTATCATTATAAACTCTCATAAATTCTCCACCCTGTCATTACCCAAACTGCTTTTGGAGCCTCTCATTCCAAAACTTTTCTTTATATTTAATGTCAATTTTTGTGCAGTGAGCAATGAGACAGTGCATAGGTTTGTTAGCCTTCAAAAAAAACAAGACAACATATGACTTTCTTTTTCGATATATTCTGTTTCTTTTGTCAATATCTTATTGCTTTAAAGTACCATGAACTCCATCAATAAGTAAAAAAAAAAAAAAACCATTCACCATAACCAATAATAGACCTATGTTGTGATTTGGAGGGCCAAATAGCATTTTAATATTAATCTAAACATTTTTTTTTATAGTCTGATTTCCCAGATAATATAATGTATGAATGTTTCAACCGATCTGTACTGATATACTCTGCTCTTTTTATTCCATATAAATGTTTTTTAATTCACATAAATTCTTAACCAACAAAAAGTGTCCAATTACTAAGAAAAGGACTCGTATTAGTCCTGAAAGTAGAAGTTTTTCTTCTCATTGTTCATGTGATTTCTAGTCTTTAAGACGTGTTCAGCTTTTAATGAACTTCACGTAAGAATGTTTAAGGGAAGGTTTATGTTAAATTTGAGAGAAAATAAAATTTAAATTAGTTATTTGTATTCATTTCAATTTTTCATTTTTTTATGCAATATTAGTCAAAGTCTTTACTATGCATATATATGATTATTTTAAAGTAAAAATAATTCTTAAAAGTCCATATATAAATTGATTTAATTTGAGTTGTTCATAGTTACAAATTACAAATATAATACTTTAGTGTATATATAAATCAATTACATTGGGATTAAATTAATAATCCAAACCAATTTAATTAACAGTGACGTGATGCAGAGCAATGTTATCTTCACACATTATATATGGAAGGGGAACGTCGAGCGTGAGGATTCCGAAACAGTTTTTGTTGCATTGCGACTCTTCGGAATCCCTAACCTAACCAAACCCCAATTTCGCCGGCGAAATGGGATCGATCGGAGTACTCCTTGTGGCTCAGGCGATGCCATACCTGGAGCAGGAGCTCGACAGGCGCTACAAGCTGTTCCGCGCATGGGATTACCCGAACGCGGCGCAGCTGCTGAGTCAGCATGCCACTGCTATCCGCGCGGTGGTTGGAAACGCGAGCGCCGGCGCGGACGCGGCGCTGATCGAGGCGCTGCCGAAGCTGGAGATCGTGTCGAGCTTCAGCGTGGGAGTGGATAAGATTGACCTGGAGAAGTGTAGAGAGAAGGGGATTCGCGTGACGAACACGCCTGACGTGTTGACCGACGAGGTCTCGGACCTCGCTATTGGCTTGATGCTGGCACTCCTCAGGAGAATCTGCGAGAGTGATCGCTTTCTCAGGAGCGGCCAGTGGAAGCGCGGTGACTACAAGTTGACCACTAAGGTTTGTTTGCTCCTGCATTCTCCTTATTCTTCTTCTTCTCTATAGCAATTGAAGTAGGTTAGAGTGATTTGACACAGTATGATATATCTACATTGATTTTCTTACCGATGCTTATACTACACCATTATTTTATATAAATTATTAAGGTTTTTTTTACTATTACGGTATAATTTAATTGAAATTATAAAAATGGTGCATGTTTTTTAAAAATTTTGAGTTCCACCAAGTCGTGCCAATACGAAGAAGTGGGGTCATATTATGCTAAATTTTTTACTTCGCTTTGCGGTTGAACTGAGGTGAGGTCGTGCTAAATTTATGATCGTTTATGCGAAAAAGTTGAATTCGTCAACAATTTGATTAAGCTTAATCACATAAATGAATTGAAGTCGTGGCACGATTTCAATTTTTTGTAAAAGTTGTGACACTACTTGCCTAAACTCAATTTCTTTTTAAAACTTGCATCATTATTATTATTTTATAATTAAATTATACAAAAAAATGGTGAAAGAGCCAAGTATTACTACACTAATTGCTCTTTGGAGTGATAACATTACATAAGTAATCTTCTTGTCGGTGAACAGAAAGGTTTTTCCAATACTTGGATAACTACTTAACATGATCCTTGATCCTTCGAAGGATTATTTCTGTACTTGAATCATTTAGGAGGGATGGTGTTTATTCAAGGATAGTTTTTCTTTTTGTTTCTCTATTGAAAAATGACAAACGGTAGTTATTAGTATTATGTTAGTTTTGTGTTAGTGAAAGATTTAAATCATAATCTCTTGTTCTTCCTTCCATCTTTAATACTAAGGTAATTTTATAACCACGAGTTGTTTATTTTAATATTCTTGAATACTTTCATGTGTTCAAATTTGTCATATATATGGAATTACTCTAAACAAGATTAGCATGTCACCCAGTAACCATGATTTGAAAAAAATGGAGTATTATAATCTTTAAGAAAGTTATAAAAATCTAATATAGCCACAAAAAACATCTGTGTAGTACAAAATAGAAATATCTGTTTCTTAATGAACGTAATGTACGGATGATCTTAAGGGATGAAGGAAGTAGATCCTATTCTTGTTTGCAGAGAACAGGAAACGATGACCATGTTTAAGTTCTTTTACTTGCTCTTTCCAATGCTCAAAGTATGTTATAGAATTAAATTTGCAAAATTGCTGTTATATACTTGTTATTTGTATACATATAAATTAGTATGTATTGTTTCTTTCTTATATATTTTTAGAATAATCATATTGCTGATTTAATTCACGTATGATGTCTATACATCATAGTCCATAACAGAGATTACTTACTTTATCTTGGAAAGTGTGTTGGATCTGTCTTACGACGAAAAGAATTGTCCCCAAGAACAATAGAGAAAACCCCTTAACCACTACTTAGCTTCGCTGTGCATAACCATTTATCTTTAACTTGGTATCCCATCCCAGAATTATATGTAGAAATTCTACCACCAGTCCATGGTCCACGGACAATAACTATGAAGTGTGAACTTGACAGGGTTTTACTATCTCTATCTCCTTTGTGGTCTCTCTTCATCACCTCCTCAAGATATGTAGTGAGCAATGTGAGACAGCACATAAGTTGGTTAGCCCTTGAAAAAAATAAACAAGACATTATATGACTTTCTTTTTCGATATATTTTGTTTCTTTTGTCAATATCTTATTTGTTTAAAGTACCATGAACTCCATCAACGATTAAAAAAAAGCTCACTTCCCATAACCAATAATAGACCTATGTTATGATTTGTAGGGCCAAAATAATGTATAAATCTCTCAATCGATCTGTACTGATATAGATGTTTTATAATTCACATAAATTCTTAACCAACCAAGAGTGTCCAATTAATAAGAATGGCCCATGGTAGGTTTACACATTTACGGACATGGATTTTGTAATGGACTCTTATTAGTCCTAAAAGTAGGAGTTTTTTCTTCTATTGTTCGTATGATTTCTAGTCTTTTAAGACGAGTTCAGGTTTGAATGAACTTCCCGTAAGAATGTTTAAGGTTAGGTTTATATTAAATTTGAGAGAAAATAAAACTTAAATTGATTATTTGTATTTATTTGAATTTTTCATTTATTTTAATGTAATATAAGTCAAAATCTTTACTGTGCATATATATATAAAATTATTTTTAAGTAAAAAAGTGTGAATAATAAATAATAAAAATCTATATAATAGATTTGATTTGAGTTGTTGACGGTTACGAATTACCAATTACATTGGCATTGGGATTAAATTAATAATCCAAATCAATCTAATTTAGCAGTAAAGCGATTTTGAGCAATGTTATCTTCAAACATTATATATGGAAGGGAACGTCCAGCTTGAGGATTTCGAATCAGTCTTTTTGTTGCGTTGCATTGCGACTCTGTGGAATCCCTAACCTAACCAATCCCCAATTTCGCCGGCGAAATGGAATCAATCGGAGTACTCCTGGTGGGTCGCGTGATGCCGTACCTGGAGCAGGAGCTCGACAAGCGCTTCAAGCTGTTCCGCGTGTGGGATTACCCGAACCCGGCGCAGCTGCCGAGTCAACATGTCGCCGCCATCCGCGCGGTGGTCGGAAGCTCGAGCGCCGGCGCGGACGCGGCGCTGATCGAGGCGCTGCCGAAGCTGGAGATAGTGTCGAGCTTCAGCGTGGGAGTGGATAAGATTGACCAGGAAAAGTGCAGAGAGAAGGGGATTCGCGTGACGAACACGCCTGACGTGTTGACCGACGAGGTCGCGGACCTCACTATTGGCTTGATACTGGCGCTCCTCAGGAGGATCTGCGAGTGCGATCGCTATGTCAGGAGCGGCCAGTGGAAGCACGGTAACTACAAGTTGACCACTAAGGTTTGTTTTTTTCTGCATTCTCCTCATTCTTCTTCACTCGCAATTCAAGTAGGTTACAGTGATTTGACACATGATATATCTCCAAGAACAATGAACAAAACCCCTTAACCACTACTTGACTTCGGTCTGCATATACAAAGAACCATTTATCTTTAACTTAGTATCCCATCACAGAATTATAAGCAGAAAACTCTACCAGCAGTCCGTCGACAATAAATGTGAAGTGTGAACTTGACTGGGTTTTACTATCTCTATCTCCTTTTTGTTCTCTCTTTATATACAATTTCTATGACTTTCAGAGTGACAGTGAAAAATAAAATTCTAATTTGGAGACTAAGGATCTGTTAATCTTTTGGAGTTGCATACGATTATTATGCTCATCAAAACCCGTGTTTGTAGATTGTATTAACCCCGCTTCTTTTCCAACTGCAAAATTAATTTTCATGCTGTGTATTTTCCTTGCAGTTCTCTGGGAAAACTGTCGGCATTATCGGGTTAGGGAGGATAGGGCAGGCAATTGCGAAGAGAGCTGAAGGATTTCAGTGTCCAATAAGCTACTACTCAAGAACTGAAAAACAAGACTCGAAATACAAGTACTATCCAAGTGTTGTAGAATTAGCATCCAATTGCGACATACTGGTAGTAGCTTGCGCACTGACTGAGGAAACCCACCACATAATCAACAGAGAGGTGATCAATGCCCTGGGTCCCAAGGGTTATCTTATTAACATTGGAAGAGGTAAGCATGTTGATGAGCCAGAGTTAGTGTCAGCACTTGTAGAAGGTCGTTTGGGTGGTGCTGGGCTAGATGTGTTTGAAAATGAGCCTGCTGTTCCAGAAGAGCTATTTGGGCTTGAAAATGTTGTCTTGCTTCCCCACGTTGGAAGTGCCACTGTAGAAACTCGAACAGCCATGGCTGACCTTGTCCTTGGAAACCTGGAAGCTCATTTTCTTGGAAAGCCTCTGTTAACTCCCTTAGTTTAATCTGTGCCGCCACGGAACTATCAGCATTCGTGGAGCTGCATTAGGTACACCATTTAATAATTTCTGTCATGAAGATTAATTATCAGGACAGCTCCTTAATGTCTACATTGGTGTTTCATCTATTTTGAAGTTTATTTAGTTCATCTTCAAGTTTTAATATCATCATGGATGAAGCATTATGGATGAAGCGTGTTGATTTGAACTGCACGATTTTCCAAATATAAATTCAGACATTTTCAATCCTACTTTGTTGGGATTGAAAACTCATGTCATATCTCCTATCTAGGTCATAAAATATATACTAAAAAAATATTATATTTTAATATTGTCTAGTGTTAGAAAAATATACGTATTCTCTTTTTAATTTACAAGAAAACAAAATTATAATTACACGAATTTTAAAAGTGTCAAGAAATAATAAAATGGAATTCTAAATGACAATTTCATAAACTTGAAAGAATTATGTAAAAAAGTATAAAAAGGTTAAATTCTGAAAAACATTTATATAAATACGAAATAATTATAATTACAATATTTATAATTTTTTATTTTTGTAATATTGGAAGAGAAACTATTTATGAAGATTTGAGAGAATTTAATAAATGTAATAAAAAATTGTGTAATATATATATATATATATATATATATATATATATATATATATATATAAGATTTATTCGAATGAAACAAAATCTGATATTCAAATTAAAAAGAGAAAAAGGTTTTTTTTTTCTAGTTTGTCTAATTATCTAAGAGCTTAGAACACCTAAAATTGACAATTTAGTTTAGTTTGAAAACAATTTAATTTGAAAATATTGATAAATGTGTTTCTTGAAATACTTCAGCCAATAATTAGTGAATCTTGCCGGTACTAATCATTAATTATTGAATGGACTAAATATTATAGAAAGCAAAAACCATAGAAATACATGAATAAGGAGAGTCTGAATTATGAGTGAGTTTAGAATGTTATAAGAGATATATAGATAATTTTAGGAGTAATAAGTAATTAGGACTAACACGAGTCTCTCTTGACATTTACTCAAATACTCTCTTAAATGTTACAACTAGATATATTAAGAGTTGTCAAATACAAACAATTAAAGGGTAAAACAGAATATTTTGCAAGTTACGATCACTTAGAAAATATCATGATTGTCCAAAATATCAAATATTCGATCGCAAAAAACTTTAAAGGAAATGCAGATACATGATTTAAATGTGAATGTTAAAATTGTGAAATGTCCAAATATCAAATGCTAAAATTGTAGAAGGTCTATATCAAATGCTAAAATTGTGAAAATTTCAAATACCAAATTCCAAAAGAGTGCAAAAGATTCAAAACATGAATGCCAAAATTGTAAAAAGTCGAAATACCAATGTCAAAATTGTAAAAGGTTCAAATATCAAATAATAAAATTGTGAAAAATCAAAATACCAAATGCTAAATTGTGAAAAATCAAAATACCAAATGTTAAAATTATTAAAGGTCCAAATACCAGATGAAAAAATGTGAAAGATCAAAAACCAAATATCAAAATTGCTAAAAATCTGAATACCAAATATCAAAATTACCAATGCAAATACTATCAACCCTCCACCTCTGAATCCATAAAGTGTACTTCCATATCTCTTGAGAGCATAAACAACGTCCATGGTCGTCACCGTCTTTCTCCTAGCATGCTCCATGTATGTCAATGCATCATGAATCACGTTCTCCAGAAAAATCTTGAGAAGGTCACGAGTTTCTTCGTAGATCAACCCACTCATTCTCTTGACATAATTAATTGTATAACAATATTATTTTTTACATATTAATTATTATATCAATTTTATAATTTGAGACAAATAAATTTATAATTAAAAAAAAAAATACATATACACCCGTGCAAACGGCTCTCAAACTAGTTAGTCCTAAAAGTAGTAGTTTTTCTTCTCATTGTTCATGTGATTTCTAGTTTTTGAGACTCGTTGAGGTTTTAATGAACTTCCCATAAGAATGTTTAAGGGTAGGTTTATATTAAATTTGAGAGAAAATAAAATTTAACTTCATTATTTTTATTCATTTAAAATTTTCATTTTTTGATGCGATATAAGTCAAAATATTTACTATGCATATTTATAAATATTCACTTTAATATATATATATATATATATATATATATATATATATATAAATGAATTACGTGGGGATTAAATTAATAATCCAAATCAATCTAATTTAGCAGTAACGCGATTTTGAACGATGTTATCTTCACACATTATATATGGAAGGGAACGTCCAGCTTGAGGATTCCGAATCAGTCCTTGTTGTGTTGAGTTGCACTGCGACTCTGTGGAATTCCTAACCTAACCAAACCACAATTTCGCCGGCGAAATGGAATCGATCGGAGTACTCCTCGTGGTTCACGTGATGCCGTACCTGGAGCAGGAGCTCGATAAGCGCTTCAAGCTGTTCCGCGCGTGGGATTACCCGAACCTGGCGCAGCTGCCGAGTCAGCATGTCGCCGCCATCCGTGCGGTAGTCTCAGACTCGACCGCCGGCGCGGACGCGGCACTGATCGAGGCGCTGCCAAAGCTGGAGATAGTGTCGATCTTCAGCGCGGGAGTGGATAAGATTGACCAGGAGAAGTGCAGAGAGAAGGGGATTCGCGTGACCTACATGACTGACGTGTTGAGCGACGAGGTCGCGGACCTCGCTATTGGCTTGATGCTGGCGCTCCTCAGGAGGATCTGCGAGTGCGATCGCTTTGTCAGGAGCGGCCAGTGGAAGCGCGGTGACTACAAGTTGACCACTAAGGTTTGTTTGTTTCTGCATTCTCGCATTCTCCTCGTTCTTCTTCTCTCGCAATTCAAGTAGGTTACAATGTGTATTTTCCTTGCAGTTCTTCTGAAAAACTGTTGGCATTGTCGGATTAGGGAGGATAGGGCAAGCAATTGCGGAGAGAGCTTCTGAAGGATTAGTGTCCAATAATCTACCACTCAAGAACTGAAAAACCAGGTTCGAAATACAAGTACTATCCAAGTGTTGTAGAATTAGCATCTAATTGCGACATACTGGTAGTAGCTTGCTCACTGAATGAGAAAAACCACCACATAATCGACAGGGAGGTGATCAATGCCCTTGGTCCCAAGGGTTATTTTATCAACATTGGAAGAGGTAAGCATGTTGATGAGGCAGAGTTGGTGTCAGCACTTGTAGAAGGTCGTTTGGGTGGTGCTGGGCTCGATGTGTTTGGAAATGAGCCTGTTGTTCCAGAAGAGCTATTTGGGCTTGAAAACGTTGTATTGCTTCCTCATGTTGGAAGTGGCACAGTAGAAACTCGAACATCCATGGCTGACCTTGTTCTTGGAAACCTGGAAGCTCATTTTCTTGGGAAGCCGCTGTTGACTCCCTTAGTTTAATCTGTGCCGCCATGGAACTATCAGCATCACCTGTTTATGTTGGTGGACCTCTCAGCATCACGTGTCTACGATGGTGGACCTGCGTTAGGTACACGAATTTATCACCCTTTAATAATTTTTTATTTTTGTCATCGAAATGAATTATCTGACTGGTTCTTAATGTCTTCTTGGTGTTTTCAATCCTATTTTTGTTGTGATTCAAAATTTATGTGGTATCTCCTATCTCTTTCATAAAATTTATAATAAAAAAAAATATAACATTTTAATATTATCTAATGTTACAAAAATATACATATTCTCTATTTAATGTACAAGAAAAAAAATTATAATTACACAATTCTTAAAATAGTGTCAAGAAATAATAAAATAGAAGAATGACAATTTCATAAATTTGAAATAATTAAAAAGAAAATAAAATGAAATTCTGGAATATAACTATATAAATATGAATTAATTATAATTACAATATTAATTTATTTTTCATTTTTGTAAATACTGCTTGAGAAGATATTTATAAAGATTTCAGATAATACTTTCTAAAATTTTTGAGTAATATTTCTTTAACATAAAATTAACATTTTCTAATTTCTAAAATTTCTACTAAAGAATAAGAAAAAATATTTGTATCACATTTGATGGGATTTTTAAAAAAAGTCTGAAATGTAAGGACCTCAAAGGTTAAATTGTGGTCTTTAATTTTTGCGAAAAAATAAAATCTCTTTGAAAATTCTAACAATATTAAAATATTATTTAATTTATATTTGTCTTTGTATTTTTTTTAAATTTTTAAATATTTAACAATATTTTTTTGTTAGTTTTATGGTAATTTAAATTTTTTATATTTAATTATATTTTAAATTTTATTATATTTTAACATTAAAATATATTTCTTTATTATTTTTTAACTTTTTATTATGTGTACTAAATAAAATATCAAACATAATTGTATAATAATAATGAATAATTTTTTTAAAATAAAATAAAACTATGTAATATATAAGATTTATTTATTTGATGTGTATTAATTATTCTTAAATAATGTGTATTAATTACTTTTATCCCAACATTTTTGTTTAAAAGATCCTTTAATAAATATAATAAGAAACTGTGTAATGTAATCCAGAAACTAAAAAAAAAAAAGGTTTTCTAGTTTGTCTAATTATCCAAGAGTTGAGAACACCTATTTGGTTTTAATTTAAGAAAGTTGATATATGTTACCTCAGCCAATAAATACGGAAACTCTCTTCAGCGTATACCTAATAAACACACTCACCCAATAAATACGGGAACTTTCTTCAACATATACCCAATAACCACAGAAACTCTCTTCAACATATACCCACGGATAAGGTGTATTTATTAAAAATATACATTACTACGGATCCGTTTTATTTATTAAAATATACATTACTTTACTTGCTAGTGAGTGAGTGCTTCAAATTTTCAAATATAGTGCAAAATTAAATGAATTCAGTGAAAATCGAAAAAGAAAAGGGTCTTTTGTTAATCAGTCAAGCATTAATTAAGAACAAATAAGTGATATATATTAAATTTTGATATTTAAAATTATTAATTATAAATACAAAAAATTAGTAATATAAAAAATATAATTATTTTTTAATAAAAATCTAAAAAATTCTTATTCCTTAAATTTTCTTAATCGGTGCCAGACACTCGTTAGTGTTTTCCCAAAGAAGAGATCAAAATAATTTATGGGATTATTCATCAATATTTCTCTATTCTCTCATAAAATCAATCGATTTATCTCTATTTCCTAGTTAAACACAGCATAAAAGCTCATAAATTCTTTCAATAGTGCTAGCTCTATTTGGATGTAATAACTTTTATCAAATTGATCAGTTTATCTCTATTTCCTAGTTAAACACGACATAAAAGCTCATAAATTTGTACTTTTATGCTAGTAATGTCGCTAAAATGGAATTTTTACGTGTTAAATGAATCGTACCAAGTGAGTTAAATCCTATGAATGGTATATCTATTCGTTTTTCAGATTTTAAGATGATAATCAGTGAGTTTAACCATTTTACAATCATATGAGTAACTAATAGGCTGTTAAGATTATATTAGTTAAGGAATAGATTGACTCATTTTGATAACGTGAACATACAACAAACTTTCTATTAAGGCTAACAAACCTAATACAATCACAGAAACTAGTACAAACGGGTAAACAACAAGAACATCAAAATTTCACCCCTTTTCACGCAAACCCTTCAACCAAGGTAGGTTTCTCGTTTTCTTCATTATTTTCTTCTCTAACTTCACCATCTTTCTTCACATCTTCGATATTCAACCCTTGTAACTCATCCACGCAAGCTTCAACATCCTCTCCCAATTTCCCTTCTCCCGCCACCACAACGTCGTCCGCGCCTCCGCCGCCGCCGCCTCCGGCAACCCTAACTTCGTCGGCGCCAGCCTCGACTCCCCTCTCCACGGTGCAGGATCCCGGCGGTTCATTCTCCGTGTCGATTCCGACGATTACATCAGAGGCTTCCTTGTCGCTAGGCCACGGGTCGTTGACGCAACCGTCATCTTCGTCCTCCGTCTCGGCGGCGGAGGAGAAAATCGAAGCGGCGCGTGATTTTACGGCCGCGGCGGCTTGGAGAAAAGCTTGGTGGATAGATTCCGGTGGAAGGGCAGGATCTTCGAGGCCCGCATCTTCTAGACGCGGAGGTAGGATCTGGTGTAGAATTCCAGATTTTTCTTCGGTAGACTCCATCACCTTCTCTTTCTCATTATAACAATTTTCACGATCCTCTATTTATACCACCGATTTAACCGCTACTGGTGTGTGCAACCTTTTCTGGGCTTGGGCTTTCTTTTATCCGTAAAAATTATGGTCCATCTGTTGCCCAACACTTCCATTCAATTTTTTTTTTTAAAAAAAAAAGTTTTCTTAGAAATACTACAAATGATATATTCCACCATTTTTTTTTAGATATTTCTCACTACATCCTATAAATATTTTAGAGTGTCTCTTTTGTTCCGAGAAAATATTATACTATATCAAACTTATATTTTAAATACTCTTTTCATGCGTCAAGAATTTTATAATCTTGTTTTTTTTCTTCAAATCTATCTATTTTATAAAAAGAAGAAAAGCGTATATTAAAAAGTAAACATGTTTAATGTTTTGAAAACAAAAAGAATGCTACTTATAACACAAATCAATGTCATAACTCGATTGAACAAAACAATTTTCCACATACATTTCCTGATTTGGAGGAACATTTGTCACAAACACAAAAAGATAAAGATAGAAAAATAAACATGATGGCAGCTAAATCCACTAGATAGATACAAAACAAAATTTGAAATTTGTCCTTGGTTTTACAAAGTCGATAAAGTAGAGTTGCATGAGAGAACTCTCTCCACTTAACATTCACAACCAGTAGATCTCTGTTGCCGTCCACCACCACCAACTTCGATTGTATCAGGCAGGTACCTGATGCAGTAATTAACATAAAACACACTTCAGCTTTGTCATGAGTAAATGGAAACAAAATACACTTGAATAATATTCAGAAATGCTCACATTTCTTCTTCAGGTTCATTCTTCAGTGCATTTTTTGCTATGCACTGGAAAGCAGCTTCAACATTAAACCCTTCTTTAGCAGAGGTCTCAAAGTATGGTATGTTTCCCTTTGAAGCACACCATGCCTTTGCTTTCTTCTCAGAAATCTGCAACCGAAGAGGTTGTAAAGAACGGATACATGTAAAAAAATGTGTAGCTTTAAGCATATCTTCCCACAACTATAGCCAGATTTCAGAATTCAGATTCTCTGATTTGTGCTGTCTCTACTTACTGAGTATTAAAAATACACCGATGTTTGTATATTAAAATTCCTTTTAATATATTTTAAAACATCAAAATCAATGTCCATTAGTGTGTTAACATCAAAAAATCCGGCAGAGAATCCAAATTCCTATCTATCCTACCCACCGACACAGAAATTTTATGAAGGTCAATAGACAATCTATGCTATGAGAAGAGAAATAACTTACAACTCTGCTATTTCCACCATCAACGTCTATTTTGTTTCCCAATACAACAAATGGGAAGTTTTCAGGATCAGATGGACTAGCCTGAAAATAAATGATTTTGCATGAGTTTCACACTGATCTTTAACAAATGTGACACACATCATATACCACAAAGCAGGAGAATGGTTAAACAACCTGAATAAGAAATTCTTCTCGCCAGTGGTTGAGATTGTCAAAGGATTTCATTACATTTACATCATAAACAAGAACACAGCAATCTGCACCACGGTAGAAAGCCACACCAAGACTCTGAAACCTCTCTTGACCAGCAGTATCCCAAATCTGCATGCATGGTGAAAACAACTCAATCTTGATTATTAATTTTCTTCCATGATCTTCAAACAGATCAAAGAATGAACTGTTTAGTGAAAATAACAGAGTAAAAAATACAATCAAATATTTATTTTTATCAAATAAAAAGAAAGAGCCAAGCACTTGCCCCAACCATCATCGGATACCATTCACAATTAGAAGTAAATTATAATTTCAAAATTAATATATCAAATTTAAGCAACAACTAAAGGATTCATGATAATAGACCACATACAATAAAAACCACAATTATATAAATTAAACAACGGATTGTATTTTTAAATTCAAGTAAGCAATTCCAATGATTGGAAATCTATATTATAGGTGAATATCATATTTTAAGTTTTAAAAGCATAATTGACTCTCAAAATTTGTTAAAGCAAAAAAAATGAATTTTTAATTTGAGAAGAAAGCATTCCTTTGATTTTTTTTCTTATTAAGAAATATTTAGGAAAAAATGGAAAAGGCTTAAAAATTATGGGTAAGAGATGCATCACTCTTTAGAGATAAGAGATATAGGCATGAGAGAGAGAATTTGAAATGTAATAAGAGATGTGATGAGAAAGGAAGAGAAGATAAAAAGAAAAAGAAAATGGAGAAAGAGTTGTAAATTATAGAATATTATTTGAATGTCACTAATTTTTATCATTTTTGGGAGAGGAGAGTGAACCACTCCATCACTACAAGTGCTCTCTACTCCTAACAATGGCCATTATTTCATACATCCTACAGACATTAATTTTACAATAAGAACCCAGAATATTTCCTTATCTTTTCAAATTCGATTTTAAATAAAGACTTATTCTTCAAAAAAATCACATCAAATTGGGATCAGAAGATAATGAAAAGAAGTTTTAATCTGAAGAGCTGAGAATGCATGCATAATACACTAGCAGTTCAAAAGAATTGCATGAAAAAAGAAATGGATATAGGAAGAAGTTAAGACATTTATATTATAAACTTAAGAATCCTTAGGTTTTAAAAGAAACTCAACAACTTAGGAGAATACAAGACACTCTAGTTACATTCATTTGAACAGAATCATGAACCACTTAATCAACCTGAGGAAAATAAAACTTTATAAGCTGTGCAACAGCTGATTTAAGATTATATAGATGATGATATGAAATTGAATAAGATAATAGCTCTGTTCAAAAAAGATTGGTAGGTGCAGCTGTAGGTTATCATAACCTAACTGGAGAACACATTATAAAAAAACTGTATATATATATATATATATGTTCATACAAAAAAGAAACAGCGTGTTCTTGTATCTCTCACCTGCAATGTGAACAACCTATCTTCAAATTGAACCTCCTTGGTGAGAAAATCTGCACCAATGGTTGCCTTATACTGATTACTAAATTTACGATTCACATACCTAAATGCAGAGGGAGGAAATAATGATCATGAAAACAGAAATCAAACAGAACAAAAATAGTCATCAGACATTTCCCAAAAAGTCATAGAACAGAATTTTAGAAAAAAAATCTGAGATTTGAACATACTGATTCATCAGTGATGTTTTACCAACCCTGCCAAAAAAAATAAGAAAAAAAACGTCAATTAGCAGAGAGATCTTGATATCTTGGTGAATAACTAACTAAAGAGCAATTGCACAGAACTGGCATTATAGCTTTTCAAATATTGGTATGCATCGGCATCACATGCAGCTGACCCGTGTTAGAAAATTGCAAATCTATAGAATCAAGAACCATTTTTCTTCCTCTAATAGTTCCAAAAAGCTTATTTAGACAACAAAGTTCATGTTCCCAGGAATCCAAACATAATCAGTAATCACTTCCATTTCCCCCCAAATTTTTAACGCCTCATGCACCTGGGAGAAATATTCCATAAATTTTCATTGCAAAACATAAAAAAAGATCGGGAATTTCAATGAAAACTAAAATCATGGAAGATAAATGCAGCAACCCTTTTTCCCCCCTGACCAGACTATGTAATTTAACCCATTTTTAGATTGAATTAGAAAGAAAAAATAATAATGAAATTGAAAGAAGAAAAAGAAGCGGAAGAAGACAAAGACGAAGAAGAAGCGTACCCGCTATCTCCAAGGATTATGACCTTCAATAACATGCGGCGGCGAGATGCCATGGATGAGGAAGAGTGTGCTTACTCGAAAATGATTTTTTTTTAGGGAAAAATTGGGAAAGAAAAATTGTGTTTGGGAGTGTTAAAGTTTAGAGTAATTTGCGCCAGAGAAAGTTTGAAAGACAGATGGAAGAACAGGAGCGAGTTACCAACTAAACAACGAATGCCAGCCATGACTCACTCTCTTATTTCCCAAACTACCCCTGCATCTTCTACTACACTTTTAACTTCAATAATTACGTTTAGTAACTTCACACAAGATAATTGTTGCAAGATTTAAATATATATTTCGTTCCTAGCTATTTTTATCCAATATGCTCCTCATTTTTTTTATATTTAATTAGGCTTTCATTTTTATTAAATTTTAGTTAATTTAGTTTGTTTTATTAATGATGTTTAAATAGTTAATGTTTTTGAACAATACATGTAACGTGTTAGTTCCTATTTTTTTAATTTTTTATTATTTTTTTAATTTTATGAAAATTGGTCACGTGTTAAATCATAATTGTGTAATGTGTCAATGTCAGTGTCACATATCATTTTGTGGGTGTGTTATTTTTTTCAAGCTCAATCTAGTGCGTTAATTTTTGTAACTTAAAATAAAATTCGGGGTACATAAGAGGTACATCCAATTGGATTATAAAAAAAAAAAATTGATTAGTAAATTTTAAGAAATTGTACGAAAAGTAATAATCAGTTTCCCAATTATTTGTTTTTTCGTCCCATTTATTTGTCTGTTTGGTTTAGCCTATTTTTTTCTTCAAGTCAGCCACTAGTGCAAGCAATAAAGGTTGATTTTTGTAACTTATAATCAAATTTGAAGTACATCAGGAATATATGTCATTGCATGATAAAAAAGATTGATTACTAAATTTTAAAAAATTGTACAAAAAGTAATACGCAGCTTTCCAGATATTTGTTTATTATGCACCACTTATTTACCTATCTGGTTTGACCTATTTTTTTTCAAGTCAGTCCATCTCGGACAAGAAATAAAGGTTGATTTTTGTAACATAATAAAAATTGTGTATATAAGAAGTGCATCCTTTGGATTATAAAAACAAAAGATTGATCAGTAAATTCCCCAGTTCTTTGTGTCCAAATTATTTGCCTAACTGGTTTGGTCTATTTTTTTCTTCTACCTAGTGCAATCAATAAGGGTTGATTTTTGTAACTTATAATCAAATTTGAGGTATATAAGAAGTATACCCATTTGGACGATAAAAATAAGATTGACTAGTAAATTTTAAAAAAATGATACGAAAAGAAATACGCAGCTTCCCACTTATTTCTTATTTGTTTCACTTATTTTCCTATCTGGTTTTGTCTATTTTTTTGTTCAAGCCAGTCACCTAGAACAATAAATAAGGGTTGATTTTTGTAACCTATCCTAATATTTTTGGGTATATAAGAAGTATATCCATTTGAATGATAAGATAAAAATTTATTAGTAAATTTTAATATTTTGTATGAAAAGTAATACGCAGCTTTCCACTTATTTCTTATTTGTTTATTATGCCCCACTTATTTGCCTATCTGGTTTGACCTATTTTTTTTGTCATGGCACCCACCAAGTACAATTAATAAGGGTTAATTGTTGTAACTTATAATCAAATTTAGGGTATATAAGAAGTATATTGATTTACATGATAAAAAAAACATTGATTAGTAAATTTTAAAATTTAGTACGAATAGTAATACGCAGCCACTTATTTTCCTATCTGGTTTGGCCTATTTTTTCTTCAAACCCGCTATCTAGAGCAATAAATAAGGGTTGATTTTTGTAACCTATCATAATATTTTGGGTTTTGGGTATATAAGAAATATATCCATTTGGATGATAAGAAAATGATTGATTAGTAAATTTTAATATTTTGTATAAAAAGTAATACGCAACTTTTATTTCTTATTTGTTTATTATGACTCATTTATTTAGTAAGGGTTGATTTTTGTAACTTATAATCAAATTTAGGGTATATAAGAAGGATATCGATTTGGATGATAAATAAATGATTGTTTAGTAAATTTTTTAAATTTTGTACGAAGAGTGATCCGCAGCTTCCCATTTATTCTTATTTGTTCCACTTATTTTCTTATCTCGTTTGACCTATTTTCTTTTTCTTCAAGGCAGCCACCTAATGCAATTTATAAGGGTTGATTTTTGTAACTTATAATCAAATTAAGAGTATATAAGAATTATATCGATTTAGATGATAAAAAAAGATTGATTAGTAAATTTTAAAATTTTGTAGGAAGAGTAATACGCAACTTCCTACTTATTTCTTATTTGTTCTACTTCTTTTCTTATCTAGTTTCACCTATTTTTTTCTTCAAGTCAGCCACATAGAGCAATCAATAAGGGTTTATTTTTGTAACATATCATAATATGTTGGGAGTATATAAGAAGTATATCGACGATAAGAAAATGATTGATTAGTAAATTTTAATATTTTGTACGAAAAGTAATACGCAGCTTCCCACTTATTTCTTATTTGTTTATTATGTTCCATTTATTTGCGTTTGGCCTATTTTTGTCTTCATGTCAGTCACCTAGTGCAATTAATAAGAGTTGATTTTTGTAATTTAAAATCAAACTTAGAGTATATAAGAAGTATATCGATTTGTATGATAAATTAAAGATTGATTATTAAATTTTAAAATTTGTTACGAAGAGTGATACGCAGCTTTTCACTTATTTCTTATTTATTCCACTTATTTTACTATCTGGTTTGGCCTACCTTTTTCTTCAAGCTAGCCACCTACACCAATCAATAAGGGTTTATCATAATATTTTTAAGAAAAATATTGATTAGTAAATTTTGATATTTTGAACGAAAAGTAATACGTAACTTCCTCCACTTATTTCTTATTTATTCCACTTATTTTACTATCTGGTTTGACCTATTTTTTTCTTCAAGTCAGCCACCTAAACCCATCAATAAGGATTGATTTTATTTTTTGTAACCTATCATAATATTTTAGGTATATAAGAAGTATACTCATTTGGATGATAAGAAAAATATTGATTAGTAAATTTTAATATTTTGAACGAAAAGTAATACACAGCTTCTCACTTATTTCTTATTTGTTTATTATGCCCCACTTATTATTCTATCTGGTTTGACCTATTTTTTTCTTCAAGGCAGTTACCTAGTGCCATTAATAAGGGTTGATTTTTGTAACTTATAATCAAATTTAGGGTATGTAAGAAGTATATCGATTTGCATGATAAATAAAATATTGATTAGTAAATTTTAAAATTTTGTACGAAAAGTGATATGCAGCTACCCACTTATATTTCTTATTTGTTCCACTTATTTTCCTATCTAGTTCGGCCTATTTTTTTCTTCAAGACAGCCACCTAGAACAATCAATAAGGGTTGAATTTTGTAACCTATCATAATATTTTGGGATATATAAGAAGTATACCCATTTGGATGATAAGAAAAAGATTGATTAGTAAATATTAATATTGTATACGGAAAGTAATACGCAACTTCCTACTTGTTTATTATGCCTCACTTATTTTTCTATTTGGTTTGACCTTCTTCTTTTTTTTTTTCTTCAAGGCAGCCACCTAGTGCAGTTAATAAGGGTTGATTTTTGTAACTTATAATCAAATTGAGGGTATATAAGAAGTATATTGATTTAGGTGATAAAAAAAGGTTGATTAGTAAATTTTAAAATTTGGTACGAAGAGTAATACACAACTTTCTACCTATTTCTTATTTGTTCCATTTATTTTCCTATCTAGTTTGGCCTTTTTTTTTCTTCAAGCCAAAGCCACCTAGAACAATCAACAAGGGTTGATTTTTGTAACATATCATAATATTTTGGGTATATAAGAAGTATATGCATATTGATGATAAGAAAATGATTGATTAGTAAATTTTAATATTTTGTACAAAGAGTGATACGCAGCTTCCCACCTATATTTATTATTTGTTCCACTTCTTTTCCTATCTGGTTTGGCCTATTTTTTTTCAAGCGAGTCACCTCAACCAATCCATAAGGGTTGATTTTTGTAACCTATCATAATATTTTGGGTATATAAGAAGTATACTCATTTGGATGATAAGAAAAATATTGATTAGTAAATTTTATTATTTTGAACGAAAAGTAATACGCAGCTTTTCACTTATTTCTTATTTGTTTATTATGCCCCACTTATTCTTCTATCTGGTTTGGTCTATTCTTTTTCTTCAAGATACCCACCTACTGCAGATTATAAGGGTTGATTTTTGTAACTTATAATCAAATTGATGGTATATAAGATGTATATCGATTTAGATGATAAAGATTGATTAGTAAATTTTAAAATTTGGTACGAAGAGTAATACGCAGCTTTCTACCTATTTCTTATTTGTTCCATTTATTTTCGTATCTGGTTTGGTTTTTTTTTTTTCTTCAAGCCAGAGCCACCTAGAGCAATCAATAAGGGTTGATTTTTGTAACATATCATAATATTTTGTATATAAGAAGTATATCCATATTGATTATAAGAAAAGGATTGACTAGTAAATTTTAATATTTTGTACGAAAAGTAATACTCAGCTTCCCATTTCTTCTTATTTGTTTCACTTATTTTTCTATCTGGTTTGACCTTTTTTTTTCAAGCCAGCCACCTAGAGCAATCAGGGTTTATTTTTATAACATATCATAATATAAGAAGTATATCTATTTGGATGATAAAAAAATAATTGATTAATAAATTTTAATATTTGATACGAAAAGTAATAGGCTTCCCACTTATTTCTTATTTTTTTACCACTCAATGTCTCTTTTGCTGCGTGCTGAGAGGAAAACGAGACTGAAAAATATTGTATGATCAATGTTTAACGGAGAATAAACTATTTGGCAAACACATTTTAATTATTAATTGTTAACCATTTTTTTTATAGAGAAACATGATTTCTTTTTGTTGCTAGTTAAGGTCTATTTGATTCTTTATATATAAAAGTAGAAGTATACCACTAATTCTACAAACGATGATTTTATGAACATTGACAAATACTAATATAAGTATAAAATTATAGTATTATGGTCCAGTCTGTTACACTTTTAATATAGTTTTGATGACTTTATATATATGTATGACTTAATAATAAGCACAATACATGACAGATATAAAATATTAGATGTCTTGATAGTAACCACGTGCTAAAGACATAGTTAATATAGTAAAATATTGAGACACTAATATTAATTCCCTTGAACATAACTTTGTTTCTGGTAACACTGATGAAGACAACATTTTGCTGTCGCACTTGGAACTTAAATATTGTTGAGTTCATTGCACATCATAATAAAAAGACCAAAAGCCCCATAATTGGTCTAGTTATATTTTCTCTTTCGAAAAAATATTTGTTATTTTTCTGGAAGCAACAAAATCATTATGTGCATCTATAATTTGCAGGTTTATTGTCCACCCCAGAGGCAAGACAAGTAGAAACGTACGAACGTACATTTCTTTTTAACAAATTAGCACTTTCAAATGTCTTCTTCATCACAGCAAATTGAACCAAAAAAGAAAAAAATACACTTATCCAGTATACGACAACCACACTGCTCTTTTCCACATTTACTCAAATTACTTTTACATTTCACCCTACAAAAGCCAAATTGATTTTTTTTTTCCAGTATCCAAGCAGATCAAGTTTTAGAAAAACCTTCAATTTTTTGTCCAACTAAATTTGGCGCATCAGAAAAGCATCTTCATACAAACAAGATGATTTTGTCTTCATACACCCATGAAAACACGGATTTAATTTAACTCTCTGAAAGCGAAAAAGTAAAATTGTTACTACTCTTGGTTTGAAGTTGAGCGAACCCAAAAATCAATAGAGACCAGAAAACATGAAAAAGTACTTTGGTTGCTACAAGCCTTAAAAGACCACAGTGTTCCTTGTGACCCTCCCAATACAAACAATAAAACTGAGTAGCTACAAGCCTTAAACACCAGGCGAAGAATCATAGAATGTTATCACAAAGCTCACCAAATAAGTACAAAATACCCACATCCTCACCATAAGTCCCAATGTCAGGCTTTCCCAGTTAGAACAAATGTTAGCATCGAACAAATGAATCAAGCTTTACAAAGCTTCAGGTGTATCAAATAATTCAGGAATTGTGCGTGGGAAACAAGTTAGACCGTGAAAATCACCGGGAAAAAAAGAAAGACACAGCTCTAACTGCTATTCATGGTGTGCAAGCCAATTAATATATGGGACCTGCAAAATATACCGACATTATATGTACCTGTACCAGTCTCATGGGTGTGCACGAGCAAACTGATATCTGAAGAGAAATTTTGAAAGACGTGGGAATCATCAATGGAGAGCTTGTCGAAGAATCATGGTTGCTACCCTTCACGTTCCCCCAATTCAATTTCCTGCGTATTTTGCTGTCCCGAACTGGTAGAGACAGATGGATGTCGACCGTAATCACTGCTGGGACCACTGTACTCACTAATACCTTGCTCTTGGCTTTCCAGTGCCAGCTTCCTGAAGTTCTTCATGTCTTCACTGTATTGGATGCTGTCATAGCTAGAACCCTCAAAGGAACCAAAAACTCTGCTGTGTCCAGGAGCGCTCCCCTCATTTAGATCTTCTAGAGAAATATTTCCTTCCAGAGCTCGAACAACCTGCTCAGTGTTATTAATTTTATCATTGTCAGAGGTAAAGCCAGATCTCAGTTTGCCAATGCTCAGAATCGGTCATGAATTGCTAAACTTCAAAAAACATCAACCAGTAAATGAAATATCCTGACAGTACTTTTTAATTTTTTAATATGTTTCAACACAACACTGGACTTTTTTTGCCTAAGAGAAGCAGACGAATGCCTTTCAGGGAGGCATTTTACTACATACCCTTGTCAGAGACAATAAACAAAGCAATTTGATTATAAAAACAAAACACACCTTAAATTCTCAAACATATCTTAAGAATCAACCAACTCACCTGGCTCATTCGAGGCCGAAGCCTGGCTGAATGGCGCACACAACTTGCAGCACAAGCGGCCATTCGAATCATCTCATCATGATTGTAATTTTTCTGCAACTTTGGATCAACAAGTCCATCAAAGTTTCCATTTTCAAAAGCTTGAGAGAGTAAAGGCCTAGCCTGTAATTTATACAAAAATGCTTCAGAACAAGATGTTTTGCTGATAAAAACACACACACACACACAATGCTTCAATACAAGATGTTTTGGGGGAGGATTGTCAACATTAGACTGTCAGCTAATTGTTAAAGAATTCCCAGATATTATTTCATCGTTAATTTAAGCAAAACCAGAATTTCTTGCAAGTAATTTGACATGGTTGCATACTACAATCAGCTTCATCCCAGACAGATCAATACAGTTAGCATCTAAAACAAGTTATTTATGACCAATTTAAAACCAATCCGAGCAGACACAATTACAAGAGGTCATAAAATTTTATTGATTTTTCAAGTACACCACATAATTTAGCTCCAAAACTGATCTCCATAGGACAAGATACATGGCTTTCCAAATTTTTAAAACACCAAAAGGAATATGGTTTTTGAACAATATTTACTCATTTAACTGAAAAAAAAAAGGTTAAAGTTCAAGATTGCAATTTGAGAAAAAGTTTAAAGGCAAATACAACATTAGAATGCGAGTTACTGATCACACGCACTCTTCTCTAAATGTTTTCATGCTCGGGAAAATTCATTAACTGACCCAAAAATACTGAAGGAAGATAATAGTTTGACATCTCAAAAAATAAAAAACACCCAATCGACAACCCATTTTAGTAATATAATAATGTATTATAATTAAAGTTAAAAAATAAAATAAACATGATTAAAATATTATTATTATGAGTTGACAAGTAGGGTTTTCTTTTGGTGGGGGTCAAAATATCACCACCCAATAATAAAAGATGCCAAAGGTGCACATTCTGTCATACCATGAATATCATGTGTTTTCCTCTTAGTTACGCATAACGATCAAAATAGAAACATCAACGAAATCATGAATACAACATACCCATTCAACCATGCTGTCATCTAAGAAGGGATGAGTTTTATCAACGGGTTTCCGTCCAGTGATCAACTCCAAAAGCACAACACCAAAGGAGAAAACATCTGACTTTTCTGTTAGTTTCCCACTAGCAGCATATTCTGGAGCCATGTATCTGAATTAAATGAATTTAGAGTTTCAGTAAGATATAACTAATAGAAAAAAGGAAAAATAAAATCCATGAAACATACTGCCCAATAGAAGTATTTCAAAATTAGATTCAAGAAATACGTATGATGAGTCTAACCCAAAAGTTCCCATCACTCGAGTAGAAACATGTGTTTCTGTGTCTGATGAAAACTTTGCAAGTCCAAAATCTGCAACCTGAGCAAAAGATTCTGAAACATTATTCTATATGCAGAATCGCAGATGATGTACATGGATATTAAATGTCAACATGAACAATTTCTATAGCCTTTTTGGTTCATTTAACCATTTCAAGATACACCACTTAATTCACTTATTTTCTGTAGTGAGCCTGTTGCATTGCCTTATATATCCAGGATTGCAGGATAAAAAAGTTATAAATTTACCTTAGCCTCAAAGCTATCATCAATAAGAATGTTAGATGCCTTGATGTCTCGGTGTATGATTTTGGGATTACCTAAAGACATAAGATTAAAAATGTCAATTTCAAAACTAACATCATGAAGTAAAAATACGGCCAATTCTTTTGCAGAGTACATAATTTATTAACAGTAAACTCACAGTCCTCATGCAGATATGCCAATCCTTTTCCAGATCCTATAGCAATCTTCATCCTTGTTGACCAGTCCATAGGTGGTCTGTCTTTTCCTGGTATGATATTCATGATTCATTTAGAACTACAGACAGTATCATACTTGTGAGATATGAATTAAATTATCAAACTTCCAGAGACAGTGGAATCCTCATTACTTAATTACTAACCACACTAGGTCAAAATTTTCATTCTTGTTAAAAAAATGTTGATAATATAATATATTTTACACACGGAGACCAATATGTGAATTAGAAAATAAAAGCCATACTTTTGTACACGAAAGATGAAACAACTAACAGTGTATTGCATGCAAATATTATGATCTACACAACTTTAAAACATTTACAACAAAGAATCTGCACATCATATCTCAGAAAACAATAGTTAAATTGAATTTGCATCCTAAATGAGCTAACAGATCTTACCATGCAAATGAAATTCTAGGGTATTATTTGGCACATACTCGTAGACAAGCATCTTCTGGTTGTCTGCTATGCAGTAACCAACAAGGGAAACAAGGTGTCTGTGATGCACACGGCTAATGACCTCGACTTCTGCATGGAACTCACGCTCCCCTTGTCTACTCTCAGATTTCAACTGCTTGACTGCAACAATTTTCCCATTTGGGAGAACTCCTTTGTGGACATAGCCAAAACCACCTTGACCAAGAAGATTTGAGTAGGAGAATCCATCCGTTGCCATAACTAATTCATCGTGTGTAAAAGTGTTTTGAGATGATAGCGCCAAGGAAATGCCAGGTGAAGGCTTCACCTTCTCGGAACCCAAACTACTTGCAGTGCCTGAAGAATTGACAGTGGGAGTGGGGAGACCAGAGGATGACAGTTTCTGATTCCCTAAACCCCCTGGAGTAGGCTTGGGCGACAAGCCTCCTTTTCCATATGGCGTTGGAGAAACACCAGCCATGTCAGCTGGAGACATTGACACCAAAATTAATTCCAGTTCAATTTTTTGTCAGTTTTACACACAAATTAGAACAAAACTCAACCACACTGCGTATACCTTTTAATTATCTGAGATAAGCAATAAACAAAACCAATGTGTGCAGCAACCCATCAAACAGAATTTAAAACGAGCTTCCAAACACCATAAACCTCAACACTAAGTTGATTCCTAAAAATAAATCACACCACAGAATGTACGAATACCACTGGCACATTTACTAAGATTCTCACGGCATTAATTATAAGCAATAAACCGAAGTTAATTAATCTCATGTCTCGGTGTACTGCTTCCTGATATTCATAATCCATCGTTAAAAAATCAGTCAGCTGAAATATCGCCTAAAGTGATTTCGTACCGAACTTTTCACTAATAAATTATTTTTACAATAAAAGCAGTCAAACTTAAAAAATTTTATTTAAAAATCATTTTTAATCGAAATCAATTTTGTAATCCAAATTTACAGACATGCAACCTTACCTTTCGGTTGAGACGGTTGAGAGTAGTTGTTCTGGCTTCTCTTCTTTTTCCAATTCCTATAGACGCAAAAGAAAACGCCCCCAACGATAAGCATACCTACTGCACCTAACACGGCCCCTATAATTATTCCACTCAATGTACCCGGCGACAAGCCGCTGCCACTGAGACTAGACGGAGCTGCGGCTAACGGCGGAGGAGGACTAACGGCGGCATTGGTGGTGTCGGGAGGCGGAGGAGGGGAGACAGTGGTGTTAGGTACCAGAGGTGTTTCATCCGGAAGAGGAGGAGAAGGAGAAGCAGTGGCAGTGGAGTTAGTGCCGGAAGCAGTCTCCGCCGGCGACGGAGACGACATCGACGACGAAGTTTTCCGACGCTACTGTGAGAGCAAGGGTTTTGATTAAAAAAAAGAAAGGAGAATATGAAAAGGAAAGAAAGTTTAAGATTGAAAACTTTGCATCATCACAGTTTTTTTTTTTTTTTAGGGATAAAGAGGAACGTGGTGTGTGTTGTGGTCCCTAATGTGATGATGATAGCTACTTCTTCTACTTCGCACTCCCTCGATCCTTTTCATAACGTGTGCAAAATAAACCACGAACCAGACTCTGTGATTCTACTCCGTCGTTTCACTCGTTCCCTCTTGCGTTTTGCTCCAACCACCCACACCAGTCACTAGCTCGCTTTAGCGGGAATCTAATATTGTAAAAAAATATAAAAGTAAATGGTCGGAAAAAGAGAGGAATTAATCCGGCACGTGCGATGCTTTTTTTTTCATTTCTTTATTATTCATATTTTACTATTTAATTATTATCATTTAGTAATAAATATTCTATTCTTAAGAATTGAAAATGCTTATAGATATAAAATTACTGTATTAATTATTTGACTTTCTTTCCTTTTATTATGTAAGTAGGACCTCTGACGCAAATGAGGTAAGGTCATGTGTTAAATTTCAAACAATTTAATGTTTACTCAGAAAAATAAACTTAAGTATAAAGTTATAGTTTTAATAGAATGGAAATTTCAAAGTTACTATTTAAGAATTTATTATAATTACATTATTAATGTAATGTATTTCGTTTAGTTATTAAATTGCTGATAAAATTAAATTTTCTTTATGCTCTTATTAGTATCTACCGATTTTAATATAGTTTTTTTAATGACAACGTTCTTGAATTTGAATAATCATCAAGCCTGAACACGGTTTTCTAATTCTGTACAATGATTAAAACTTTCAAATAATTTTAGGACATTATTTGTTTTTCATTTCATTTTTGGTTAACGTTTACTAAATTTAAATGAAAAATATCTACAAATAACAAGATAAAATGTTTGAAGCAAAAGAAGGTTCATGGTGCATTTCCCTCATAACTACAAACTAACTAACTAACGTATACGTCACATTCTAATTTATAACCCTATAACATTTTTTCGTTAAGAAACCTATTATATAAATTTGAAATTTTTTCACTAAAAAACAAAATAATAACACTTTATCACAAAGTGTATGAGTAAGTAGCAACACATTTTCTAGGATTATGGAAGAGAAAACTTCATACACACGCCACATTCTGAAATATGACATTTTTTTTTCACCACATATAAAAATAATTTTATATTTCACGAAAAAAAAATGACCATGTAATAAGAGTGTAAACAATTTTACATGTACAATCACAAATGATGTGTGATAATTTTAATTTTTAAACTAATTATATTAAAGGTTATACCAATAGTTATCATTATCATTTTTTGTACTTTTGTGGTTGCAATCTGGTGAGAATTCTTTGATTAAGCTTGTTAATGTAAAACCGTTATTACATTTATGGTTTATGTATTTATTCACTGTATACATTAATGTAGTCATTAAATGAATTTTAATATAAAGATAATAATGTCTATTATGATAAATTTTTATAATTTTTTAAATAAGTGATAAATAAAAAAAATACTAAAACATCATTACAAAATTAACCATGTTACTACAATATTAAATTTATAACTAAATAATGTAATAAAACTATAACCCTTTTTAATAATGTTAACTCTACATAGATGTTATGATTATATCTCTGGCCATAGATACATGAAATAACATTTTTAATTGTAAGTGCTCTTATATATATTTTTAATATAAAATGTTGATATTTAGATAAATTTTGTTTTTGTTTTATCTTCTTAAGAAGATTTTTTCGATACTGTGGGGTTTTTTTTTAGATATAGCATTTTTTTTATATGTTGACTTGTATATTTATTGTCAGTCATTTTAATTACTCCTCAGTGTTAGTTATATTTATTTCTCAAAACCCTTTTCTTATGTATCGTAATTTCTTTTTTCACTTTTCACTAATTCTCCTATTATTTACCCTCTTCACTACTCTTAGTTCATTGTTTTCTCTAACTTTAGAATTTTCCGTATAGTATGTTACTTTTTATTAGACAACAAAATGTATGTATATCATAATTATTTATATTATCTATAATGATATAAGTGTAATATTTAATTTTCAAATGTATATATTTAGTTATATATGGTTAATTCCATCTCTTCCCTTTTGATTTACTGTCACCTAAAAATTTGTTCTTTTATATATTAATATTAAATATTTATATTTGTTTTGATTAGAATTTTAACAATATGATGATGAAGGTTCTCTAACTCGACTCAATTAGTTTTAGTAATTTTTTCTATAATTTGCATGATCATTCTTATTAAAGGTTCATGAACTTACATGCTACATCTCTTATGCAACTAAAATTGTACAAGTTGTACGATATCAACATGTTACGAATAAGTCTACTTCACTTGGACCTGGTACTTTGACTAATTATTTTGAACTTGGCGTTTTCTTCTTATTTTATAAGAAAATTTTAAAAAAATATATTCAAAACGACCTTATTTTACATGAAATTATCATTAATTGAATCATAATAACATTAATTCTTTTTATCAAAATTAATGTCGATTTATATATAATACATAAGACAGTGGTGTAAACAAATCCTCTTTTGAGACATTTTATGCATACCAAAATTCATTTCCAATGGGTAAGTACTTTTTTTATAAATAATTTTTTATTATTTTTTATCAAAATCCTAAAAAGAAGAATGTGTGTGGTTGCATTCTAGTTGTCGTGTCTACCTGTCCATGGCGAAAAGTAGTAACATCTACACCTGTAATGCATAGTCACAAATAATGATAAGGTCACTACTCGAGTTGGCATGTTCAATAACATTATGAATTATAATTTTTATTTGTATGGACAAAATTATAAAAAAGAAAAAGTAAAAGTTAATGCAAAATTTGAGATTTACGTGTAAAAAAATATATGTAGAAAATATATATATATTATGATCTAAAATATTCAGATAATGATTTTATCATTTTTTTAATATCGCATTTAAATTTGTTATAATCTTTATTTATATGGTTGATGTTGTGATTTATAACGTTGTGTTATAATCGTTGGAGTTAATCATAAAATAAATTATCTATTTTCATATTATTGATGAATATTCTTTTTAATAGTTTATTAATAAAAAATTACATAATTCGTATAAATAATTGACATCTTGAAACCCTAAGATAGAAAATTATTAATTTTACTTTTAATATGTAACTTAATCTTTCATTTCCAAACAAAAAAAAGCACAATTAATATATATATTTTTAAATATTTTCATATATATTTCCAAGTCTCTCTCACCTAAGACTTGTTATACTCAAGTTTGTTAGAAATTAACTTACTTTTTAAATAAATAAATAAATAATCCTGTGATTGACATTGTGAAGGATTTTGAGAAATTTATTTTGGACTATTGTGGGGTCAACATATAATAATGGGTCAGACTGATTTTTTATAAGGTAATTTTAGGTCTTATAATATATGATTTTAACCTAAACTTATGACTTTTGCGACGAGCACTTATTTGAAGAATACTCAGGTTTTTATCATTCACAAAATTTTATGGAATTTTTTATAGACTTTAAATTAGATTATTTAAAAAGTAATGTTTAAATAGTATAAACTCAAATAAAAAATTCACCTGAAATAAAACACACTTGTTGATAGACTTGCTTCCTGGAACATAATAAGTGGGTAATCTACTAGGAAAGCCTGTTTCTGCAGTATCTCTGCATGCATGGACCGTCTTTTCTGTCAATTTTATTACCATGCAATTGTTTTCAATTGGATACTTGGTTACATATTTTCAAACACCATTTTCATTCAATCAACACTCACAACCCAATCAACTTAGTTAATTACATGTTTCGACACTTTAACTTCACATTTTCTTCTTTATTTTTAATTAGTAATATTTTATAGTTTTGATTCACACCTTCGCCTAAGCAAGTTTTGTTTTCATTTTTAATTAACATTCTTGGAAATTTGTTATTTTGTTTCCATTTATTTTTATCGGTTTCCTTTTTAATTTTCGGATTACCTTTTAAAAGAACGTTGAAATAACACATCTCTCCCATAATGCAGCGGTCAACAAATCCAATTATTTTGTTTGTTGGTTTAACAAAATTGATTTTCTTTAAAAAAATAAAATAAATGATGAGGTAATTGAAAAGTAGAATAAAATAAAATAAAATAAAATAAATCAGAAATGTTGAGCAGAGAGAAAATGGAAATGGCAATAGCTGCATAAGCATAGATGGAATGAGAGTGGAAAAGAAAGAAAGAAAGCAGAAATGAATCCCACGTCAATATCAGGAGGTGAGAGTTCAAAACAAAACTGACACAGAAAGTGAGAAAATCAAGCACACACGCCACCACCACCTCATTGCCTTCGCCGGCAAACGCCACCGAAAAACCTAACGGCCACACCGTCGATTCAATTCAACCTCTCTCTCTCTCTAATTCTTAGTAAGAATCTTCGACGGAATTTCTCTTTCTATCACTTGTCTCGCGATGAGGTTGAGATTGATTTGAATCGAGTTTTTACTTTTCCAATTGCGCGGCGATTTGGAGAATTTCGTTTGCGATGAACATGCCGCCGAAGCCGAACCAGGTGGTAGTGAGAGACCTCGTCGAGGAAGCCAAAAAACGGATCGTCATCCTCGTCGTATGCGTCGTAGGAATCTCCTATCTCATGTCATGTGAGTTTCACTTTCGTTTTCCTTCACTTCATTTGGTTACGTGACTGTTTCTGTTTAATCAATTCCAATTGAGAGAGTAGTTTGTATGCTTTTGCTTGTGTTGGTTTCAGTATTTTTTTTTTTCTAGTAGTTATGATAATCTCGTGCTGAGGGTTTTGCAGGCATAGTCGGTATTGCATTACTTGCTGTACGATGAATGGTAGGGATAAATTCGTGTGGTATTTAGCATCAATTGCACCTGATTATGGAAAAGCCAATTTTAACAATGCTGTTGAAGTTAGGACATAGGATCGATGGTTTATCAGTTTTTAGAGAAGATGACGTCGTTTGGAGCTGTTTTGTAGGAAAGATGTTGGGAGGTTTTCAGTGGGAGGAAAAATCTGCTGGATTCCACTTATCCTTCTTGTTGCTCTTAGAAAGCAAAATATAGATTTATTGTCAAATTAGGAGCATTGATTCTCAACCGATAATTTTTAGTACAAAGTGTTCCTAAACTTTTCACTATCAAAGAGTAGCTGCTTTTTTCTTTAATTCCTATAGATGTATTGTTTCTTTGTTCTTGTTGGTGATGTAATACGGTACTAACCAAAGTGAGATCCATTATGGAAACATGAAATGCTGGAAAGAATTTGGGTTAGCAATCATTGTGGCAAAAACCTGGCATGTACTAGGTAGAATCTCAAGATTTCTGGACAACTGAGGGAACTGCTATTATCTTCTAACATAGAGGACACTACTATAGATATTGCAAAATCCTGGATGTTGTAAGAAATGTCAACAACAGTTCAGAACTTTCATAATATATACATATAGAAACAAGAATCTAGCTCTATCATAGTCACCTTGAGATTGGCAAAAAACAATTTTATGAAACCTCCTAAAATAGGTACTATGAAGATCATATCAGTTTTATTAGAATTCGTTGTGAAATTTTGTTTGACCTCTTTTGTCATGCATTGCAAAGTCTTTTTGCCCCGTTGTGGACCCTGAATATATGTGTGATGATGTAGTCACGTAGGTACTAACATTTATGGTCTCTTTTTTTGTTGTGTCCTTATGCATTTTTGTGCGTTTCCAATTTAGTATTAGCGAGATAAGAAAAACATGACCATAATTATATTTGAGAAGATGGCAGTGGAAACTTGATCAAAAATAATTCTGACTGTGAAAAATGAGTAGAGTTCAGTGAAGGATTTGATAGTTTTGAATTTTTTTTGAAGGGGAGAGGGACAGATTTTGTTTTCTTCAAAAGCTTTTACCTTTTTTTTTTCATCGAAATTATGAATAAAGTACATGGAAAAATTCCCAAAATATTATTTTTCAATGAAATCAAAGGTGCCCTACGTTTTAGTTAAGTTTCATCACTTTTATTAGCTAGGGTTGGTTTCTCAGACACCCATACTGCTGTTGTGTTCTTTTGCTAATGATAAATTTAGTTTATACTGGTTCATGTCTCCAAGCAAAGTTTTATTTCTCATTACTTAGAAAACTGTGCATATTAAGAGGTTCTCACTTGTTAATTTCTAGCTTCATGTTGTGTTTAGGTCTTGGTGTTTGGTTTAATTTCTTTTACTTTCATTTCAGTGACAAGCTCGTCAGTTTGGGTTAACTTGCCAGCTGCAGCCTCCTTGATTATTATTCTCCGCTATTTGTCGTTAGATTTCGAAATGAAGAGAAAAGCTGCAGCATACAACAATAAAGCAGGCTCCATCAATGTTCAGTCTTCAAAGAAGTCTATGGAAAATCCTAAAGTTGTTGCAAAGTTTGAATGGAGAACAAAAGTCAATTCTCCTGTCGTCGAGGATGCAATTGATCACTTCACCAGACATTTAATTTCTGAGTGGGTGACAGATCTTTGGTATTCTCGTTTAACACCAGACAAAGAGGGTCCTGAGGAGTTAGTGCAAATAGTTAATGGTGTTCTTGGGGAAATTTCAGGACGCATGAGAAACATAAATTTGATAGATTTTTTAATAAGGTTCTTGGTGACACTTTTTGACTGCCATTTTTCTTTATATCAGATTGTAATTTTATTGAATGGAAGATAGCTTTTCTTGGTTCAGGGATCTTGTTAATATTATTTGCACACACTTGGAGCTGTTTCGTGCTGCCCATTCAAAGATTGGAAAACATCATACTGGTCCATTAACAATCGAAAGTCGAGACATGGAACTAAAAATTGTTTTGGCTGCTGAGAACAAATTGCATCCTGCATTATTTTCTGCAGAAGCTGAACATAAGGTTTTTTCCATTTCTTGTTTATATGCATGCATTGAGTAATGGGGTGTTTTTGTTTTCGTCCATGAGCCATGTTATTTTCTTGTGTTCTTAATTTTGGGTTATAATGTTGTGTGTGTTCTTAACTTGCAGGTTTTGCAGCATCTGATGACCGGTCTTATGCATTCTACTTTCAAGTCTGAGGATTTGCAGTGTTCTTTCTTTCGATATACTGTCAGGGAGCTTCTTGCATGTGCTGTAATACGGCCTGTCCTAAACTTAGCAAATCCAAGGTATCCATTTTCCCCATTTTTGTATCATTCTTGATGTATGTATGTTGTTCTCATTGTCCCCTTTTTTTGTTGACAGATTTCTTAATGAGAGAATTGAATCCGTAGTGGTTAACAAGACCAAGGTTAACAAGGGAGTTACTGCAGCTCAAGAGGCATCTCACACTAAAGAAGATGAGTTACAGCTATCCTCTCATGATTTCTCCAAGACTTCAGATCCTTCTGTTACTGGTGTTGAGCTTGTGCAGCTAAAAAATGGTCAATCCAGAAATGTACATACATCTGCAGAACAAAATGCTCGTGATAATACTATTAAAGATCCATTACTTTCAGTTTCAGTTGATACTCGAACTTCCCGTACATGGAGCTCATTGTCTGCAAACCCCCAAACTAATGGTGACCAAAGTGTTCAAAGACATCGTTCAGGAGGAGAGTGGGGAGATATTTTAGATGTCATCTCTCGCAGAAAGACCCAAGCTCTTGCTCCAGAACATTTTGAGAATGTGTGGACCAAAGGGAAAAATTACAAGAAAAAAGATGGTGAGAACCAGTCAAATGAGCATGTCACACAGCATCCTGTGGTTGGGAAATTGCCAAAGGTAGACCACATGAAAGCAATATCTGGACCCAAGCAAATGGATACTAATTCCAAGCTTATTCCCCCAAAGGGACGCACCATTAATTCTGGACACAGTAGACAATCATCTGTGGAAAATACATCCATTCATGTGGACAAGAATGGATCAAGTTCAGTTACCTCATATAAAGACAATGAATCAGTTACGTCATACAAAGACGATGAGAACATCCACATTTATGGACATCTAAGTGATTCAGAGAGCAGTACATCTTATACTTCTGAAGATGATGAAAGTAGTACTGTCACTGGTCTTGATTCCCCTGTCACTAAGGTTTGGGATGGAAGAAGTAATAGAAAGCAGGCAGTTTCTCATGTTCATCACCCACTTGAAAATTTTGACAATCACAGGGCAAAGAAAAGGAATAAGAGCCATTCTCGCTATTCAGGACTATCCAGAGCCCAATCTGGGAATAAAAGGTCTTGGTCAGGTGTTCACAAAATGCAAACGTGGCAGGAAGTTGAGAGGACAAGCTTTTTATCTGGTGATGGTCAGGACATACTTAATGCTTCAAAATCACATGTAGATTCTGAGGAGTCCAGTGATGATGGTGATATTGAAAGTTTGGGCAGACTTTATAGTGGAGCAGCAGCCTCTTCTTCTGCCCACTCTATTTCTAAAACAGAACCTAGTAGTTTTCCTGTTACTCCCCTGAAAAGTTCCTCGGGGGTAGATTCCTTTTACAAGTTGAGATGTGAGGTACTTATGATGATGATAACTAGCTCATTTAATTAATGATGAATAAGTTCATGTGCTATTATGCTTGTATAAAAAATGTAAGCTAATTTACTGCCGCAGGTCTTAGGTGCAAATATTGTGAAGAGTGGCTCCAAAACCTTTGCTGTGTACTCCATATCCGTTACAGATATTAATAATAACAGTTGGTCAATTAAAAGAAGGTGCTACGATTCTGCTGTCTTATTGTATCAATGTTTCTAATAAAAACTTTCAAATCTACACTGTTTTCACATATTTATTGTTTTGCTTCCTTGTTTTTTTCTTACATAGCTTTTTTTTTTTTAAGGTTTCGTCATTTCGAGGAGCTACATAGACGCCTGAAAGAGTTCTCTGAGTATAATCTTCATTTGCCACCAAAACATTTTCTGTCAACTGGTTTAGATGTACCAGTCATTCAAGAGCGGTGTGAATTACTGGATAAATATTTGAAGGTCAGTTTAACTGATTTTTTTAATTAAATTCTCACATTTCTTAGTTTCTCCATTCCACTTCCCAATGTGTGGCAGTAGACACACTTTTGGATAAAATTTGCATGGTTTGTTCTTTTTGGTTGTGTTCACATCTTGCTACCCAGTATTTACTTTGGCTAAATGGCAGGCTTCCATTTTTATTGTTGTTTTTTGTTGAATAACATTTTATCTGCTTTTGGTTCTGGGTGATAGAACTGGGATCACCAATGAGTGTACCCCTATTTTGAAATAATACTTCATTTTTCATCTATCATGTAACATTGTTCTTGTCTTTACTAACAATTTTCAACTAATCATCCAATATTTCATTGATGCGTATCTTGTTGGCCCTCAGAAACTTATGCAACTACCAATAGTTTCGGAATCAATTGAAGTGTGGGACTTTCTCAGTGTCGATTCTCAGGTCTGATTTCTAGTCCAATCCTCCCTTTTGTATTGTGGATATTTCTTTTTTAACAATTATCTTGCTCATCTCTTATCATCACATGTTATGTATTGCAGACTTACATATTCTCGAATTCTTTTTCTATCATGGAAACACTATCAGGTGAGACATGGTTGGTGAAGAATGTTGAACACTCATAGTTTTATTATCTCTCGCCCATCTATTGACATGTCTTGCATTTCTTCCTTGTTGAAACTATTCTAGCTGGCTTGGATGCCAAGCCATTTGAGAAGACTAAAAACACTTCTCACTTTTCTGCACCTGCAAATGATCCTGTGTCTTTCCGGAGAGAAAACTGTAGTGCTGAAAGTAAAGAGTCAGTTATGAAAGGAAAAAATAATGTTGAGGCCGATGAATTGAGGTCAAAAGTAAACAGCATGCCTCTTTCGCTACCAAAAAAGAATACACATCAACGTATAAAGTCCTTTGACAATTCTGGTGGCAATACGGATATTCTAGCACAAAAGAGTGCACCTTCTCCCAATAACTTGCAAAAGACAGTGAAAGGAAGAGATAGTTCGGATGAGGTTTCTGAAGTGCACCGTGATACTTCTGATGCTTTTCCAACAGAGGTTATAGCAACAATAAATTTTAATTCTGGATTTTTTTCTTTTCTTTTCAGCAATAGATGCATTATTTAATTTTATCATTCATTGCTGTTCTTAAACAGATAAATGATTGTATTTGATTTTTGATACTGTTCTACTTTTATATGCTTGATAATCTTGGTTCTGATTAATATAAAATTCTTTAATGCAGTGGGTGCCGCCAAATTTGAGTGTACCTATATTGGATTTGGTTGACGTTATCTTACAGGTTCAAGATGGTGGATGGATTAGGTGATTTGAAAATTCATGTTAATTTGTCCTTAAACATAAGTTGTTTAAAAAGTTCCACTAGTTATCATCTATATCGTTTTACACTTGTGTGCAATACAGGAGGAAGGCTTTTTGGGTTGCTAAACAAGTCTTACAACTAGGAATGGGTGACGCATTTGATGACTGGTTGATTGAGAAAATCCAGCTTCTTCGAAAGGGATCAGTGATTGCTTCAGGGGTCAAGCGAGTAGAGCAAGTAATCTTCTGACCCGCTTCCCTTTTAAATTTCTGTAACTCTGTTTCAATTCCCCTGATAAGCATATGATCATTATTCTAGTATTGTACTGTTAATATATTGTGACTGCAACTTTCTTTACAGATACTCTGGCCTGATGGAATATTCATAACCAAGCATCCAAATAGACGACCACCACCACCACCTAGAAGCCCACCTCAAAATTCTCCTGGTGGTAATCAAACTACACAAGTATCTTCTCCTAGGTTGGAAGATGAACAGAAACGGGAGGCAGATCGGCGTGCAAAATTTGTATATGAGCTAATGATAGGTAATGTCTGTTATACTGCTCTCACTTATTTGCGGAGTTGGGTATATATATTCAATGTCTTGTATCTAATTCCACCGGAAAAATTTATTGTACTTAGCCACCCATCCCTGTTGATGTAGATCATGCACCACCAGCAATTGTAGGTCTTGTTGGTCGGAAGGAGTATGAGCAATGTGCTGGAGATCTATATTTTTTCCTTCAGGTAATTTCTGTCTAAGTATTGAAGTTGTCAACAGAAGTTTCTTTTGTTATCTATTAATTTCTTGGTGGTTCTAAGTCGTAACATTGTCCCACTATGCTATGATGGTGGACATTGCATTCCAATGTATAATTCACTTCACTCGCTCGGTACACGAGCACGATCATATATTTTACGGTAGAGTTACTACTTTGATTAGATCTTTCTAAGATGGTTGTTCATAGATATATAATCATTATCACAGTTTCTGGTTAATAAGTTTTTCTGTCAAATTCTCACAGATATTATGTTGGTACAATTTTCGGGAAATGCTTTTCATATTGACACCTTTGTAGTGTAATCAAGATGTTGAAGTTTTTATTGGTTGAGAAATTAGTCTATTGATGATTGGTTATTGTTACTGAGCTATGGTGTTGTTAGGATATAGCAATTTTTCATGACATGAGCAATTGTTGCACAAGCACATTACTTTGAATAGGTGCACAATGAATGAAGAGCTCAAGATGTGTTACACTAATAACAAAGCCATTGCTCGGTTGTGAAGTCACTGTTGAAAAGTTATTTTTAATATGATGTTTATCTCTATTACATGCCTAGAGACACTCTCGAAACCATAATTCAGTCGTACACAATCCTTTTTACTTTCTTGCAGTCATCCGTTTGCTTGAAGCAGCTGGCTTATGACATCCTTGAGCTGCTTCTTACGTCGGCATTTCCAGAGCTTGATCATATTTTCAAGCAGCTGCACGACGAAAAGCATAAATTTGGTGAGTTCAGAACACAGTAAATATTGAGATGAAGCGCTTTGTTCGTCTTCGGAAATACACTTTTTTTCTTGTGATATTTCTTGGTCGGGTTGCCCTTTTGTCTCTACAACCGCCGGCATCCAACTACTGAGCTACAAGGGCAATTCATTTTTTCCACCTATAGTCTGAAGTCAGGTTTTGTAATTAAGGTCGGTTTTTTCAGGCAAATCAGATGTAAATTTTGAGTCAATGCAATTATTTTAAGATTTTTTATTGGCAAAATTTTGTCAAGTCTAGAGATAATTTTGCCAGATTGCTAAGGTAGGCTCCCTCGTGTAAGTGCTCCGTTTATTGTGAGAAAGCTCTTATTAAACGGATTAAAATCACTACAAGTTATAATACAACATTTTTTTTTTAAAATGAAACGGTTCTTGAAAATTTTTATTTATAAATACTTGCTATAATTTACATAGAACTAGTTATCTTATAAATCGGATAGAGATTATTTAAACTCAATTTTGTTTCACTTTGACTTTTGGATATTCTTTGCATTGAAAAACACACTTTAAAGAACACGTTTAACATCTAATGAGATCTGATGAACAGGTATTCTAATAATTTTTTTAAAAAAGTTATATATATTTTGCTTCCATCGTGGTCAAAATAATACAAATAAGTTGGATATCACTGCTTTTATCTTTTATAATAAAAAAAAATATTTTATTAATACTCCTAAACGTGATTAAAATAAAACATCATCTATTTTCGTAAACTTGACAAGGTAAAGGCACTTCGTACAAGAATAAATTTCTTAGTAACATGTCAAATTGTTACCATGTTTTTAGTTGTAGAGCTATTACGTTTTTCGTTGTACCATATGTGATGGGTACTTGGATCGTAATAATTTTCTGCTATTGTTTAGTCATTTGCGTCAGAGAACAATCATATTTTTAACTTCCCAACTATTACAGAATTACAACCTGCAACGTACTGTAAAAATGTTAAAAATTGGTTTAATAAGTTTTGAGTTTCAATCGCTATAATTATTTTGTTCGTTGGGTGACGTGGTTTAGTTTATCATGTTACCTTAGTTTTCACGATATCTAATTTTATAATTTTAAAATTTTTGGAACATATTAAATATTTTTCAGAAAATATTTTTGGAATGATGCTTTTGCCATTTTTTTTTTCTTCTTCGGCAGTAGCGGTCCGGTGGCGATGGCGGCCCAATTACATTAAAATATACTGCGGTTGTTTTACTTCCAGAAAACCCATAGTAATAATTAATGATTGTTTCCTTCTTATGAAAATGAAGAAAGCCATGAAACATATAAATGGCAGAAAGGTTAAAAATATATGTAATGAAAAAAAAAGTGTTTGAGAATAAATACTTTGTATTTTTAAGAAAGTCAAAAAAATAAAAGAAACAAAAAATAACAAAAATCATTATTATAATATTTTAACTACTTTCTATTATAATATCATTTTTTTTACTTCCAGAAAACCCATAGTAATAATTAATGATTGTTGCAGAGAGAGGATATATATATATATATATATATATATATATATATATATATATATATATATATATATATATATATATATATATATATAAATTTATTGTGATATTTGATGTAGGTTATTTTTTTGGGTCATCGGCCCAATTACATAGCAGTGCAAAAACAAAATGGGGTGAAGTTATGTTCCCGCCAAAAGGGAAAACAACAGAAATAAAATAAAAGATGAAAAGAATAACAGGATTGCTTGTTCTCTAAAGGCACACGAAAATGGTAGATGAAGAAGGAGCGCCAAAATTCCCAGGTTTTCCTTTCGAACCCTATTCGATTCAGACTGATTTCATGAACAGCTTGTATCAATCTCTCAATCAGGGAGGCGTGTCTATGTTGGAAAGCCCAACTGGTGAGTGGTGGCTAACTTGTATTTCTTCAATTTTCGTGTCGCAATTGAAATTAAGGTTGCTTCATTGGATTCGGTTAAATTAGCTTTTGTCAAGCTAAAATGCGTGTTTGATTGTACATTATGTTTGTTGGAGCAGGGACAGGGAAGACCATGAGTGTGATTTGCAGTGCCTTGCAATGGGTGCTTGATAAGAGACTACAACAGGAAGCAGTTTGTGATGAGAATCCGGGGAATGGCGGTGGTGGCGGAGTTGGTTCAGATGACGAACCTGATTGGATGAGGGACTTTGTCGTCAACAAAGTCGAGAATAATAAGAAGGAAGAAAAGTACGGGTCTGTATGGGGAAAACCTCATAATAGTAAAAAGAGGACGGAAATTCGTAAGGATTTTAGGGTTATGGGTGCTGGAGAGGAGAAGGGGTGTGAGAGTCCGCAAAAGAAAATTGATCCTGTGGATTTTCTTGATAAGGATTTTTTATTGGAAGAATATGAGAGTGAAGATGAGAGAGGGCCAGGGAGTATGATGTCCAAGAGGAAGACTGTTAACACCTCCTTTAGTTCCTCTACTGAAGACGAGTCTAGCGAAGAGGAAGAAGAAGAGAAGAAGTTGAAGGTTTATTTCTGTAGTAGAACTCATTCACAGCTTTCGCAGTTCATAAAGGAGTTGCGGAGGACGGTATTCGCTAAAGAGATGAAGGTTGTGAGTTTAGGGTCTAGGAAAAATCTTTGCATTAATGAAGGTTTTGAGATTGCTTCACTGTGATACTCCTTTTTGTTCTCCTTTCTATTTCAATTCTTGAAGCGCAAGTAGCTGCAGATGGTCTTATATTTTACCTATGATTTGTTGCGTGCTTTGCAGAGGTAGTTGCACTTGGAAACTCTACACGAATTAATGAGCGATGCTTGGAACTTCAGAAGAAAAAGAAAAATGATGCTACAAAAGTTAAGGTGTGCAGTTTTTAGAAATGACAAACTTAATGTTGAGCTGATAAGTATATATCTTGGTATTCACTACTTAGTGCTAGTAGAATCTTTTGAAATTGAGTAAAGAAAGCAGGAGTGTAGACACTAATATCTTTTGAACCATGGTGGATCTGACTTGCAGAACTTAAAAGTAGGTTCAGGGATACGCAGAACAAAGGCCACCTCTGGCTGCCCAATGCTTAGAAAACACAGAGTTCAACAAGATTTTAGAAATGAGGTATTTCAACAAAGACCCTTGGATATTGAAGATCTTGCAAATCTCGGAAGAACTATGGGAACTTGTCCGTATTATGGCTCTAGAAGCATGGTTCGAAGAGCTGATCTTGTTGTCCTACCATATCAATCTCTTCTGTCAAAATCATCTCGTGATGCCCTCGGCCTGAATTTGAAATCCAATATTGTTATAATAGACGAGGCTCATAATTTAGCTGATTCACTCATCAACATGTATGACTCCAAAATTACTTTATCACAGGTATGATTGTCATTTCTATCTTAACCTTGATTGAAATTTTGCCAGTGTCTTTTAAAATCTGGTCTAGAGTTGCAATGAGCTTTTGTATAGGCATTTTTGGGTCCCTTTTGCCACAAGTTGATACTATCTACTATAGTTTACCCTGAGAACTCTGTCAGCATTGCCTTCCCAATCATCTTAGCAAAGTCAATATTTTATTTTAGGTGATTGGTCTGGAAAGCCTACGAAACCAAGGGAAATTAATGATTATGGATCAGCGATTTGCAATTACAGTTGCTTTAGTTGCAAACATTAGACATCATACAAGTTGTATTTTGTTTACACCCATACTTGGGATGTTTAATTTTTCAGCAACTATTATATGATTTTCCTCTACTTTTTACAGCTGGAGACTGTGCACAACCATTTGGAACGGTACTTTCTGAGGTTCCGGAGTCTTTTGGGACCAACTAATAGGAGATACATTCAAACTGTCATGGTCCTCACACAAGCTTTTCTCCGAGTACTACTTGATGATAAAGATGGAAATCTTATAGATTCCTGCTGTGATGTAGATCAAGCTTCTGAAAAAAGTAGCTCTGATTTTACTATGGCCATCAATGATTTTTTATTTGAACAAAATATAGACAATATCAACTTGGTCAAATTGTTGAAATATATTAAGGAAAGTAATGTCATGCACAAGGTAAGTCTTGGCACGTAACATATACTTTTTCTTTAGAGTGAATGCCACACTATGCTTCTGAATGTTCTGTTGCCGGTTTGATATGAAAGTTTTCTTGATTTTCCAGGTTAGTGGTTATGGAGAAAAGTTTGCTGCCATGGCGACACAACATAAGATCGAGCAACATGCCGAGGAGGGAAGTTGTGTATCTGCTTTCCAGGCCTTGGCTAACATGTTACTTTCACTGACAAACAATGATGGTGATGGAAGGATAATAATTTCTAGGTTCAGGTTAACGAGCCTCAAGAAGCGTGGAGGATATCTGAAGTATGTTATGCTCAGTGGAGAAAAGATTTTTTCTGAGGTTTGCCTGATACTGCTGTCTTAATTAGAAATTATTCTGTAGCTGTAAGTTTCTCTTCCAAACAGATGGATGAAGAAGAAAATAACTAGGAAACTTTCTCTAGATTGTAGATGAAGCACATGCCGTTGTATTAGTAGGGGGAACACTTCAACCTATAGAAGAGACTAGGGAGAGACTCTTTCCATGGTTACCACCAAACCAATTGCATTTCTTTTCATGTGGGCATATTGTTCCTCCAGATAGCATTATGCCAATAGCTCTTGCACGGGGGCCTACTGGACGCACCTTTGATTTTAGCTTCGGCTCCAGGAGCTCACCAGACATGGTGAGTAGGTCGTTGTTCCATCCATCATTTTTCAGTTTAATTTAATGAAATGAAATATTAATTGTGGAAAATGACTGATTGTGCTGCATCTTGTGCTTTATAGATGCGAGAACTGGGTCTTTTGCTGTGTAATCTGGTTACGGTGGTTCCGGAAGGAATTGTTGTCTTCTTCCCATCTTTTGATTATGAGAATAAAGTCTACGAGCATTGGGAATCATCTGGCATCCTTGAAAGGATTACAAAGAGGAAGCGTGTCTTTAGGGAGCCAAGAAATAACATGGATGTTGAATCCGTTCTCAAGGAATATAAAGATACCATTTATACATTATCGGGCATGAATTCAGAAGTAAACCAAGCATCTTATAGTGGTGCAATACTCCTTGCTGTTGTTGGTGCGAAGTTATCCGAAGGGATCAACTTAAGTGATGGGATGGGCCGATGTGTAGTCATGGTTGGACTACCCTATGCTAGCCCATCTGATATAGAGTTGTTGGAGAGGATAAAGCACATTGATCGTTTTCAAAATTTAAAGCTTGAAAATTCTAGCGTTTCTACAAGTTATGATCTATACAGTGGACATGCTGAAGGTGGTTTTGCCATCTTAAGAAGTTGCACTCACAGAGGAAAAGAATACTATGAAAATCTCTGCATGAAAGCTGTAAATCAATCAATAGGTGCGTACTTTCAACTTAAAACCTCCCTAAAGGATATTTCTGTGGGGTGTTTATCCATACTAGGTTGAGCATTGTTTTGGTAGAAACCACTTTTTATAGGATCTATTTGGTTTAAATTATTTATTTAAAAATTAAGATTGGATTCTCAAGGCTCAAGATGTGTCAGTTAATTTGTTGGCTAAATTGCATGCTTAGTTTCCCATATGTCGTGTGATTTTTGTTTCTCGGTTCCAATCGCATCAATTGAGGATTTTTTAGTTTTTTTTCATTTAAAAGGATTTTCCTCTACTTGGATTGCATCTAATTATTTGTGTGTATTTGCGTATGATTAAAGACAATTCTTTTGTTGGTCTTTGTAGTCATATAAACAATAATTTACCACAAGAATCCTCAACACGACAATTAAGTCAATGCCGTCAAAATATATATTTTTTGGGTACTTTAGTTTAGATGTGAATTTTTAGCTGATGCATGTCTATTTACTCATTGTCATGCCTAATTTCTTGTTCGTGGTTAATTTTTGTAAATATTTGATGCAATCCATGGAGGGGCGTAATTGTAAATGGCAGAAATCTTAAGAGATCTAATCGTCACGATCAGAACCCGAGGCAAAAGTCGTACAATTACAATAGGAAGGGAGTAAAATTAATTAAGACTATTTTTTAATTAAATGAAGAAATCCAGGTTCTACGTATCAGGGGATTTTCTATCGTGCAATCTGTACCTGCAAATTGTGCACATCTTAATGGGTTCTCTCCTAATCTTTCATGACATGATAAATATGTTTATTTCAGGTAGAGCTATCCGTCACATCAATGACTATGCAGCAATTTTGTTGGTTGATACAAGATACACATCTGATTCCTCAAAACGGAGTTTGGCTCACCCAGTCACCAAGCTCCCGCAGTGGATAAAAGATCGTCTTGTTTCTTCTGTTAGCTATGGTGAGGTACATAAATCCTTGCATCAGTTTTTCAAACTCAAAAAAACATGCTGCCAATAGTCCCCTTAGCCGATCCTGTTAGCAAACTATAAATAGTTCACCATAAAATGAATATCCAACATTATTTACACTTAGTAGAAGCATTGGATCTTAGGAGTGTGCTTAATATCCGTTGTTTTAAAATAGCAGTGGTTAGTGTGGTAGGGACTAATGAACCCTATCTGATCCTATTATGGCTGGAACCAATTAATAGCATATTGTGACCAAGAAAAGAATGAGAGTAAACACGTCGGATTTCCTATTCAATGTGAGAGATTTGATGTCTGCTGCATACTTTCTTTAGGCTTTCACGCCGACAGTGAAGTTAAGGGCTAGTACCCTTGTTTACATGGCCCCTAGAAGAGTTTTCTTGGATCTGCATCACGGAAAAAGAGAGAGAATGAAGAAAAGAGATGAAAGTTATAAAGGGTAAAATATGCAATCATTGAAAGAAAAAACATAAATATAAAGAAAATTTTCTTTGCATATTATAGTTATATAATCGCCTATGTCTTGCACATGATTCATTATATTATAATACATAATGAAATATGTTTTAGTATAATTGATTATACATTACTACATAATGAATTTGCTGCATTGATTGTGTTTTATTGCACAAGTACTTGGATATTATTATGTAATTGAGTATGTTTTTACATATATAACTTCTATATTAAGAATACTTCAATAAAACATTTCTATTTTCATTTATTGTAATAGAATATATAATTAATGTATTATTATTAAAGTATTTCTTTGTCACATCTATTAATAACTTTTTACACAAATTTGTTTATTTTCTAGAATAATTTAGTTACATATTAATATATTTGAGTAATGTTTTAAAAAGTAAAATTTTACTGATTACTTTAATACTTTTTACTATAATATAATATAATTGTAAGTATTTAATTGTTATCTATCTTTATATATTTTGAATTATTTCTTATGTTATAATAAAAGTTAAATATTTGTATTAGTTAATCGATTTTTTTTAATCTAATATATATAATTTTCTGTGATGTTGATAATAGAAAGTTATTTATCTTGTGTTTTTTATTTTGCGTTTCAGAATTTCGAACTTCTGTATTCCTTAGTTCTCTCTCTTTCCATCTTCTGCAGCAACAACTTTTACTCTTTCCCTTTCTTTCATTCCACTTTCCATCAATTTCTTTAAATACTCACTTTTATAAAGGATAAAATAGTCATTTTAAAAAACTTATGGGGGTGCATAAAGTAATTATACGTTGGTCACTATTTAATCATTATGCAGAGGTCACGAGTATAGCCTGTTTTTAAGCTTCGAAAGTAATGTGAGTTGCTTTATTCACAGGGCACACAACATTTTAAGAAAACAACGTGTGTATATATATATATATATATATATATATATATATATATATATGTCAATTGCAAGCGTTGTTGGTTTAATTTTATAATTGTGTAGAGAGGTGGGTGAAAGAATTAAAACACTGGCAAGTGCCTATAGTGGCCCCAATGCAGCAAACGGAATGCATTCTTCGCATTATACATTGGGGACCATCACCCTTTTCTTACAGAATTACAAGGTTTTTCTGACCTAGACATACATGATAATTTGGGAAATTATGGACCAATTAAGTGCATAAGATTTTGATCCTTATATCACTTGTTTTTTATTCATTAACAAATGGTAAATTTATTTACAAATACTCCAACCTTGTTTAGAAATATAAATATGAGATCAAGCGTTTGTACCGAGATGAGAAAGTTAATGATATATAAGAAAAATAAAACTTTTTAAGTCTTAAGGTTGATGTCACGTTTTTTTTATGTGAGTAACTCTTACTCTAGAGGTAATAATTTTTCTCGATAATATATCAGCAAAATAATTTCAACAAATCTTTGGAGCTAAATTGGACTTTGTACTTGCACATGCAGAGATTATGTTAGGAGTTAGGTACAAGGAGAAGATAATTAATATATAGTTCGGATAGTGGTTAGTGAGTATCAGACAAATAAATATGAGGTCAATGTAGGGGAACAGACATACTGTCAAGTATCAGAATTGTGTTTTGTTATTTATGGAAGGGTTAAATACAATTTGAGTTAAATTTGGATTTGAAACAGATAGTCGTTCTAGTTTAAATTTTAATACATTTTAATTTTTGTATTTTAAAAATAAATTGATATAGTCCTTTTTTAATTTGTGTTAATATCTTTTACGTATCAAATATATTTTAAATTAATATTAAAACTGTTTATATTTTTTGATACAGTTTAACTCAAATCTCAGTGCAAAAGATTAATATTATTAAATTAAAAGAATTATATTCAATACTTTTACTTCTAGAACTCAAAATATATCATACTTCTAGACATCAACAAATTTTAATATCTAATTTAATTACTAAAAACATATTTAATTACGAAACATACATGAATCTGGAAAATAATTGTCTCTCCTATTTTCTGTTCTTTAACAATCAGGAAATACAATAATTACTAACAGAATATTTTCATTCTTCCACCTTCTAATCCAGTTCCCAACAAATTGACTCCTAACAGATTCTGTTTCTGGGATGATGCTGCGCATGTGTCCCATTAATTATCCTCAGTAACACATACCGAATTTTCTGTTAAAAGCAATGTCTGAATCCACTATTGAAGGGCATTAATTTTTTTACTGTAGTACCATAAAGTTAAAGTCAAGCTGCATGACAAAGCATGCAATGCATACAGACCTCTGAAAAACTCAGTTCAGAACTACCTTTAAGCCAAGAGAAGTAATTTCTGATCTTTTTTCATATGACCAATTTACCATATACCAGAGAATGAAGGGGTTTGAAAGGGACAAAGAACATGAGATGCCGTAGACAAAAGGGTAGAGTTTAAAGCTAGCGAGAGGAAACACATTGGTTTTGTTTTTTAAGTGACCTTAGTAACAAGCCAGTTACCAACCGCACTTTTTCTTTGTTTGAAATTCTGAATGTGGACAAAATTAGAGAACCCTTAATAACCATGACTGCCCTTGAAGATCGAGAGAAAGAGAAAGCCACTTCATTTCACTTTCACAGTAGAACCCCAAATGCAGCTAAGACAAACCTTTCGCAAGACCAAGGTCTTTTTCCACAAAAGCTTCCGAAATTTCTTGTCTTTCTTCTTTGAAGAGTACCGAAAGATTCCCAGATCTTTTTCCTTCAATCAATTCCTTTGTAGAGCTGGCAATGCAAGAACTCGCACAAGCGACCAGTTTTACAATGAGTTTTATGATCTGCTGCAGACTGATCTCAACAGAATAAACATGTATGGTAACAACAACAGGCACGATTCAGCAATGGGAGCTGCTTCATGCAGTGAAAGCTCCGTTTGTTTTTCCAAGCAAAGACTGCAAACGAGCAAGAACGAGGAGAGAGCACAAGAGAAGAAGAAGAAGAAAGGAAGCTCACACCCCAGAAAAAAAGAGGACTTCAATTCAGAAAACATGAACAAGAAAGTTCATGCTTTAGCACAAAAGATGAAGGCAATGGATATGGTGGATGCGGGTGATCTAGAACGTGTGCTAGACATAGAAGAAGCACTGCACTACTATTCTCGACTTAAGAGCCCTGTCTATGTAGATATTGTGGACAATTTTTTCATGAGCATTCAATCAGAGTTATCTGCTTCGCAGCCATGTGCCAGCAGCATCAAACCCTCCAAGGAAAGGCTTGGTCCAATCCAGTTCAGATAAGGTTTCCAATCAGCAACATTGCAAACATTTAACAGTTTATAGGGAATTAAAGAGTTTAGTTTAACTCACACTATTCCCAGGTTTCTTTTCTTTCAGGGTACTATCTGGTTATTGCTCAATAATCCACATTGTCCTTGCATAATAGTGATTTCTTACAGCAGAGGAATCTAACTTTCTTGCTTGCAAATTGTCCCATTTCTCAGGCGTACTTGGATCCTGAGAACTTTGTGCTTTTAGTTATCTGTGCCAGAAAAGACAACATATTTTTAGCTTTCCTGCCATTCCAGACTTACAATGGGCAATGACAGTGTAACGTATAGTGTTGAAAATTGTATTAATATATACCTGATCTGTAGCCAATTCTTATCCGATTCAGAGGAGCAAAATTTTCTTCTACGTACGTGTATTTTTTACAATGAACTTGTATGTATAAATCAAACTCCATGGTGTCAATTCAATACACAGATTTAACATCTGTGTCTCATCTTTCTTTTCCCTCTTCCAACACGGTATAACAGCTTGGTCGTTGTTTGAGACCATGTAGATGAACATGGGCATGGGATCCTGGAGAAATAAATTATTGACATTTGGCATTCATTTTAGTAATAGCTCTTGGATAGAGCAAGATAAAGAAGCAATTTCATCGTCTGTGGCTTTACCAATGCCCTAAACGTGTGATGGTAGTCAATTGTATGGTATTGACGATACCCTTTTGCAACCAGACTTTCTTTTTGTGGGTTGTATCCGAACAAGAATCTGTTCCTTGAGTCTTTGATATTTGGTTGTAGGGGTACATGTATACACTTATAGTCTGTTATTAAGCTGATCATGTAAAGTGTAGTGAACTAACAAACGATAACTTAGGGTAATAAACGATCTAAGTTAATTTAATAACAATATCGTAAAACTTGTTAAATGTAGAAGACCAGATTCAAATAAAAATATAAGATAAAATGTAACTAGCTAATTACTTCACAATCGCACCGTAGCACGACCAGCAATCACTTGCCTCCATCCACCATTCAACACCCAACGGGATTCCACAGCGGCGACGCGCAGTTCCTTTCTTCATGATTCAAAGTATTAACTTAGAAATATTTTCACTTTTTAGTTCTGATTCTATTAGTAGCCACCAACAAGTTCTTTTCTCTGTAGTTTGCCACCCAGAATCATTTTCAGCAATGATGTTTAAACTGCCGCCAACCTGGTTTATGGTGTTCGGTTGACTGCGCTGATGAGGCTTCACGCCCTGAGACCTCGGACGAAGAAAGTTGGAACAGAGAAAGAAAGAGAAGGGCCAAAAAGATTTAATGCAGACGAAGGTGCGGTTTAATTAATTTAAATGAAATACATGAATGTAAGAGTGTACAATGTTGGCTCACCATCAACCATATCCCTTATCCGCAATAAGTATATGCAAAGAACATTCTCCAAAGACAATATTAGCACCTCCTAATATTAATTAAATATTTTAATGTTTTTCTATTACATACGAAAAAAAATTGCCGTTATTCAAGAAAAGAAAAACTTTTAGTATTATAAGTTTTAAACTTTTAAAATAGAACGGTTGAACATTCATGATGGTTAGTGTAAAAATATTTATACTATTATCTGGAAGTCTAGATATATATATATATCTTTTCTTAAGAAAATGACTGTAATGTTTTTACAAAAAATAATAAAATTACCATACATGTCAATTGGTGATTAGATGGCAAGGTTGTCAAGAACTATTTTCTAAAGAAAGTTAACAAAGTAATAAAAAAATACAAGGGTGGCGTTGGATTTAAATTTGTAATTTATATCAATTATTTATAATCTTAACTTCCAAACAAGGGAGATGAATGCACCACTCCCTCATTAAAACTCCCAAACAATTTAGGATTTAAAAAAGTAGAAAAAAAAAAAAACCCTTTTCACGACATCCTATTCCAAACTCTTCCCCATCACTACGAATAACTCGACTCCCATCCACTTAACCCCAGGAGTCTGATTTAAATTAGTAACCAGCAGATGAAGCCAGAACGCTATGCTCCTTTAAACGTTTCTGGAAATGAGTTAAACGAGTTTGTAACTGCATGATGCCAGCTGCCTTCTGAGACAGAATGGCATTTAGTTTTGCTATATAATCATCCAGCTGATTACCTGGTTTGTCTGCTTCAACCAAGAGGTTCATTTCCTGCATATGTAAAGCATATATTAATATGAAGCTACAACCTACACTGATAGTCACAACTCACAAGTTTCGAAGATTTTAAAAATGGCACAGTTGCGTAATGCGCATAAAATTTATAAAAACAATAAAATGTCAAAAGGAAAAACAGAGTCAATTTAATTACCTCTCTAACAATATTCATAGTCTCCTCTACTTGTTTCCGGTGAGCATTTACAAGGTCTTCTTCTTCCTGAAATCATGGTATATGCATTTACTCTAGGTTTTGCAAATATGAAAAGTCGTTTCCAGAATAGTATAATTTACCTGTAAGAGGGCATTCAAATCATCATCAGACTGTACTGCTTTAGGTTCAACTTTTGGGATGTCCTTCCATTTAATCTGGCCATTGGGGGGTTTCTTAAATCTGTCATCTGTTACACCATATGGCTCTATCTTTCCATTTTTCTTCCATGATGGTTTCACCTGTTCATAGTAATCTTCAGGAGGACTAAATTCATCCCCGTCTTTTTCTTCAGGCCATGTATCAGTTGTGCGATCCTCATACGTATATGTATTAACAGAAGACAAGGGAATAGAAATTGAATCTTTAACGTTGAAATTTGAAGATAAAACGTCCTTCTTAGAGTTGTTCCCTTTCGATAAGCTTTTTACCCTGAATTTTCATATATTTTGTGACAGTCAAATCAAAAAGCTTTCATTTGGAACATAACAGTGATTGCACAATGAATGAATGGTTTGCAGGGAAGTGGAAAATCAACGACATAAAATTATTGTTTGTTTGGTTGAAATGTCGTTGTTACCTGTCAGCATATCTTAATGTATTCAGAGTATGTTCACATGAACCGGAACTTGGTGATATGCAAGATATCATAACAGTGCGGGAATCACCAACAAACGAATCCCTTAGAACTTCAGTCAATTTACTGCCTCTGAATGGGATGTGTCCTTGGTCATTATCTAATGCTCTGATGCATTCCTTTAAGGCGAGCAAGCTCTTATTGATCTCAGCACCTTCTATTCTGCATTCCATATATTTTGGAACACCCGACCAAACAGACAAATTCATTAAGGCTGAGAAAAGAAAATCTAAGATATCATTAATATAGTTTGTCTTCAACAATATCACTTTAGCTACTCCGTGAGACATACCTTGTCTGTTTGTCATTATCTGTGGTATCTGCTCCACGTTCACTTCCAGCAAGATCTATGAAGGAGAGCTTCCCAACAACACGGGGAGGCTTGGATACATTTCCATCAACGGATCTCTTGATAGCAAGCTGAAGAATTGCATGTGACCGTGAAGACTCCTCGTTTGCACCTGTGGTGCCAGTACTTCTCGTGGCATTTCCTTGCTCAATCAGTTCCTTGATGGTCTCCACATCCGATACTTGGTACTCTTGCAAACCAACAATGCAAACTTGTTGCTTACCATCCTCCCTCATGCACAGTTTTCTGCAGAAGAACAATATTATTGGGATTGAAGATCCGAGCAAAGCTTGAAATTATTTGATTTGATGCTCCCAACAACTTGGATTTGATGATTGTAGCGATGAAGTGTTGATCTTGGAATTGAAATTGTTAGAATTGTAACTTTAGTGTTTTTAGGGTTGTAAGTTTTTATTTCTTTATCTTAGTTAAAGTTAGTAGTATTAAGAGCCTCGATTAAAATGTCTAGTTATTAGTTGATTAAAAAGACTAAAATCTCTTAAGCAATTTAATGAATGGAGTTCATCTATTTTAACCGATTAAAACAAATTTAATTGAATAAAATCACTAAAAATGTCACTTTTTAGTGATTTTAGCGGACTAAATTCACGTTTGGCTGATAAAAAAATCATGCAACTTCATTTGGCTTAGTTTTAGCGAACTAATGTATTTTAGTTGGCTAAAACTTTCAGATCTACAAAACTATAGTTCTTACTCTTCTGAAATACCATATAATTCAATTTAATCATCAATAACATTTGAAATTTTGAGAAACACTTTGTGTAAGAACTTTTGCATTCTGGACCATCTTGTGTTTTTCTCTTACCCTTATCTCATACAAATCGTAAGTACATTGATTTGATATAGTATGCTTTGGTTTCCGAAGGTTTCATTTGAGTTTTTCATCAGGAATTGATTGATTCAGAGACTGCTATTCATTAACTTGCAAAAAGTTTCTGAGGCTTGTGAAAAGATTAAGGCATCCCCCTATTGAACTCAACCTATAATTCTAACAAATATTACACCTAAAAAATATAGAGACCACGGGTGAATAAATGAAAGATCAATCAACTCACTTTCGGTCATTAAGGAGATCAAAAAGCTTCCCACCATATATTTCAAAGAAACTCACAAACAACTGAAATCCCTGACTCCTGTACGTATGATGCATCAATCTCAAGATGTCCCTTGATGCTTTAAGAGGCAGTGGCTTCATTGTGTAAGTTTTTCCACTTCCTACACAAGAAGAAAATTATGTATTGAAGTTCACAAATGATACACTAATATAAAATGGCAGTAATAGTGCAAGCAAACAAAGTCACTTCTGCTTAAATTAACACCCATTAAGTATCAAAATTTCTGTTCAATATAAAAGTGTAGACATAACGTGACCATTTGAGAATATCTATCAGATTACTAATTACTTTAAACTACAACTTATTAACTATTCAAATAGAGGACCACCTACAGTTGTAAGAGAAAAAGAAGTCAATAAAAGGAGATTTAAACTCTCTTGGTAAATTGGAACACACATAATTAATCAAATTTGAGAAGCTGCTATCACCTGTTTGACCATACGCAAAGCAAGTTGCCTTAGTGCGTTGAAATATTATTGGAACTATGGGCTCCACTGTTTCACGATACACCTAACCAAGTCCAAAGGTTAAAAATAAAGTTAAATAAGTGGGCTATGTATTTGTACATTTATTCTTTCAACTAAAAACTTAATTGCATTATAGCTAGTTACCTCATCATTTGTAACCTCTTCATTCAAAACAGCATCAAAAACAAACTCATGCTTCTCAACATACTGAGTTAGATCAACCTGTAAAGCATTTAAATTTTAAAATGTTCAAATGAAAACATTTACTATAATATAGCAGCCAAAAACTAATCATATGCACAAGTTTGTGAAAAATAAACGGATAGATAAAGCTTGAACAATTTTCTATGAATAAACACTGACAATTACAGTCTGTGGAATTTACACTTAACAACATTGTTTGTCTTTCTAGTAGACCATATTCATACCAAGCATTCCAAGTTCACCAAGAGAAAGATTTTGAAATATCAACGAAATATTTAATAGGCAACATCATTCTCTATTTCATCGTTCTCACAAATCATTCAAAACTGCTTGATCAAATATTTTTCAACATAAAAGACAATTAAAATATCCAATTTTTCAATACCCCGGAATTCCATTGCCTACTACACTCACCTTAAGTTTGGTCTCGTGCACGGTTAAAGAATTTGAAACTGTGTCTATAATATCCTCCTCGTGCTTAGCTGTCTCCTTCTTATTTAGCGGTCTCTTGCGAACCTGCATAGAGTAGCAAGTTACCAACTCAGAACAAAAACAAAATTCAAGCAAAGACAAATTCCAACGTCCATTCTCAAATACCACGACAAATGCAGTATTCAAGCAAGAGCCTCCAAACTCATTATAGCAAACAGTCAACATTTTCTGTCTCATCTTTCTTTATTGCATTGTCTATTATATCAATTTGTCGATATAATGTATTGCACTGATAACATTTATCATTGAATATTGAGATACGCAAAACAATAACATACCACGACTTTAATCTTAGCTACATTGCTAGACTTCAGATTCTCTGCAGCAACAAGACTATTGTAGACGTTGTTATCAGTAGCACGAGCTCTGGCAGTTTGTTTGCCGATAATGTAAGGCTCGGAATCATACGCGTTCGAGGACGGAATCTACCAAATCACAAGCAAATGATTCAAACAAAACCGAACAAAAACATTCAACGATAACTAAAACGAAACAAAAATCAATAAACCTGAGGAAGAAGCTCTGTATCGAAGGAATGGATATCCAAGAGGCCAGGGCTGAAATCGTGAGGAGAATCGTCCTCGTCACCGTTTTTCTTGACAGCATAACTACGAGGAGGCGTTAACGGATCCATAGAATACTCACTGAAGCTCTTCTGCACGCTGTTCCGGTACATTCTGCCTCCGCCACCGTACAGATTGTAGTCCTGCAAGCCAAAACGGATCGCAATTCAGAAATCAGCTTCCACTGCAAGGAGGACTGGTGGTTGTTGCGAACAATAAATGCATTCAATCATTCATCATTAGGAATATTAAATTTGGAGTGAAGTTGTTGAACGTTAGGGTAAACAACACGAAAAAACGGAAACAGGAACAGTGAAAAACCTGAAGAGGAGGAATGTGATTGGAGGAGGAGTTGAACCACTTGGAAGAAGCATCGAGATAGTGCTCGGAGTGCTGGCGGTTATGGTGCACCCCCGTCGCACCGGATCTCTGGCCCTGTCTGTTCATGTTTTTGATGAGATGAGAAACTTGGACGAGGAGCGTAGTGTAGAGTGGAACCCAAGAATGATATATAAGGTAAATAGGACCCAATGCGGTGAGTGGAGAACAAACTAAACAGCCTTTGAATATTTTTGAATTGAATCCGGAAGACGAAGGTGAGGCACGTGTGGAACGTTGAAACGACGACGTATAGCTGGGTCCGTGGAGTGTGTTCTTTTCTTTTTCTTTAAGTTGTCCTATCATCGCCCACCGTCTCGCACGTGGGTGGGGCCCGCCGCGGCTTTTCTCTTTGTTTATCGTTGCGCGCTTGGCTCCTTCGCATTCAAAAATGCTGCCACCTTTCGGGGCTTTCTCGATCCTGCCACGTGTCCATTTTTTTTGTTATGTGTGAAAAAGGGGTCGGATTTGGATCATAATGGGCTGCGTTAAAAGACCACGTTTCTGGGCTTTCTCTCCGCCTGTTTGGGTGGCTGTCTGCCTTTTTAATGTGGTGGTGGGTTGGGTTAGGTGTACCAAAAATTTGTACTTCTTTGAATTATGCATATATTTTACAATAATTTAAAATATATACATAAATTAGGAAATTACTTTTCTAAATTTCATATTGGAACGCAATTAAGGTATTTAAAACTATAAATATATAAACACTTTTTACTTTTCCAACACCCTCACAAAGTGCATGAAGAAATAATGCGTGTGCAAAAAGTAATTACCTAATAATAATGACCAAATTAATTCCATAACTATAGTGGGCCTATCCAGTATAAAAGCCCAAATAGTTAGTTGTATTTAGTAATATCTATGACAAAGAGTGAAGAAGAAATTAGGGTTAAATATATTTTTATTTCTCAAATTTTTATAAAATTTGAATAATTTTTTCTTCAAAATTTAAGCTTAATTTAGTTTTCAATTTTAGAATTGTATAAATTTAATTTTTTTAACTAAATATTGTTAAGTTTATTTGACATTTTGACATTTTTTAAATATATTTTATGATAGTTAAATAAAATTAAAATAAAAATATATCAATCAATATAAACAATTTAAATATTATCATGAATGATGAGATATATTTGAAACGTTAACTTAACTTGATAAAATTTGGATAAAAATACTAAATTCACGTGATTCTACAAGATTAAATTTGGTAAAAATTTAAAAAATGGACACTAATTTCAATTTATTCTAAAATTAAAGGATAAAAATATATTTAACCTAAAAAATTATTTATAAAATTTAACCTGTCTATTAACAAATGTGGATAAAAAGAAAATAATGAATTCTGAAATGCTTAGATGAACTTTTTTTTCCTTCCATTATCCATTAGTTAGCGGAATCTATTTTATTACGTACAGAGTATCTGTGAATTACATCTTGCAATGGGTTATGTCGGTGGTTTTTACCTAAAATGGCGTTTCTCCTAAATAGTTTCTTTGGTATGAATACTTGGGTTGCGAAACAGTAATCTGAGCGCAACTTCATACGCAGAGAATATGGCTCCATTTACTATGAAAGCTCTGGCAACTGTAGTTCCTAAACCCCGCCACAGCACACTGTATCCTTCTTCTTTAACACTCTTTCTGAAACAATCTACGATGCCTTTGTACTTGAGAGAAGAGGGTGTTTGAGCCTGCAATCTACTCTTCACAACATCCAAAGGGTAGCAACTGATCCAACTAGTCACGCCTGCAGATCCTCCCGCTACTAACATAGTCTGCAAACTTTCTTCACCACTTTTTCTGCAACCAGGGTGGAGTCGTTCCCTCATGTATTCGTATGTCCAGAAGTATAAACCATGAGAGGGTCCATCTCTTAACACAGTCACACCAAGTCCTCGATAAATGCCTCGAAGGCCTTCTTTTCTCCAAATGTGTTTCGCCAGCCTTATAGGACCCTTTATGGATTCTGCCATCTGGCTTTCTTTTTGCATCTGAAGTCGAATTTTTATCAGCTCCACAGGGGAAAGTAACAGACTTTGAAGTGCTCCTGTGCCAGTTCCTCCTAATGCAACACCCTTGTAGGATGCAGGGTCTTTAGGAGATACAGATAAGTCACACGCCCTTGACAGAACCGCGTACGTTTGGAAAACCATTGCATTCTGCCACCGTGAAATGATCGATTAGAAGTGAAAAGACAAATAAAGGAAACAATGATGAACAGTGTAAGTGTGTCGAGATTTGACATCATGTGGAGATGGAAAATCGTTGCTGAATCTTTATGTCACAACATAGTAAAACCGTAGATAGTTGTCTAAATTGTTCACTGTCTTGAAAATTTACTTCAATATTGACCCAGTTGGATAAACATTCTGATTCACACAATCCGAAGCCGAAAATTTAGTTCAATATTGACCCAGTTGGATAAACATTGTGATTCACACGTCAAAAACCTAAACTCCTTATCTAATAATGATTATTGAATGATTCAAGAGGAGAAGGAAAAGGAAAATGATTCATGTACAATTCTATCTCTATCGGAAAGCAAGATTGTTATAATTATAAAATTAAAAGCCGTGGGAAAGTGAGTCTCAAAAGGAAATGAATTGCGGGCTCGTGAATCTTTATATTCCTTAAAAAAGAAAAAAAAAAACACCAAGTGATATTATAGTATATTCCTCTGACCAGAGTTGTCGGTCATAGGTTTTTATCCTATTTCTGTGATCGGAATAAGAGAAGTTGGAATCCTACGGCGTACCAAAACTGTAAAATTGAAAACTACATTAATTCCACTGCAATTTATGAGCATCTGAATGAAATTTTATGCGCGTAAAAGAGAGAAAAACAGAGTAGAGAAAGTTGATGAATGAGATAAAAGAAAAAAAAAAAACCTGAAAAGTAACGGTGGCTAATGGTGCGGCCATGCCACGGTACAAAGAACATGTTCCTTCCCTTAACACCATGTGCTTAAAGATGGTGACAGCAGAGCCATTTTTTGTGTTCTGTAATTTGATTCGGAGAGTGTCAAGTGGATAACCTGCAAATATACCTGCGATGCCTCCGAAGCCACCTGCTACAAACTCTCTTCCCGAACTGCTTGCAAGAAATTCTGACCAAAATTCCATGATCTTCTCCTCTCATTCCTCAAATCACGTTCTCAAAACCACGTAGCCACTTCCGAATGAAACAACATTAAATAATACTACTAAACTATTCTGGTTTTGTGTTTGAGGTATGTCTAAAGCTCGATTTTTTCTTTGGTTTGGCAAACCCGAAATATGTAATCAAGTTTGTGATGGGAACTTTTTCACCTTCTTATTCTTGTGAGATGGAAAAGTAACAGAGAACTTGGACCTCACCTTTGAGCAGAGACCAAAACAAATGCCACCGGTGACAACTTTGTTTGCTATTTTTGTAGGGCAAGAAAAGTGTCCAACCAATCAATCTACGCACGTTACCAATACGTATTTTACACGTGGAAAAAATTTAATCGTGGCCATGTTCGCCAACTTTTTGAAATTGTTTATTGATCATTGAGGAAATTTAGTTTTTGGGGTGATTCAAGTTATTAAGCAAATACCAATGCATTAATCTCGCGTGCAACTTCTAGAATCTAGTGCATGTTCCATGAACGCAGCCTTCTCTGAAAATTTGAATCCACTACGAAGAAGAGCACAATCTGATCGACAGCATAAAAATTGTTAAACTCAGCATCTACTGTGGAATGTGCATTAAGTCGGTTATGTGTAACCAAAATTATACTAAATAATTAAATTTTGACAATTTTGTCAAATGAGTTATCATCTTTTAAATAACTTTTATTTTTTATTTTTTATTTTTTTATTTTTTTATATTTTAAATCTATTCAAAATATATTAATTCATGGTAAGAAAAAATTATAAAAAAATTAATTGTTATGTATCATTATCATAGATAATATGGTTATGTTATGATCGATTATTGTATTTCAGAAATTGCTCATTTTTAAAGTTTAAAATTCTATCATGGTTTTTTTTTTAAATATTTTAAAAATTTAATTTAAATATATTTTTTTCTGGATTCAGATTTTAAATAATGCAGAATTTATATACAAAAAGAAATTTCAATCAAAGTTAAATATAATTTATTTCATCTTTTCAGTTGGGAGAAATAAGACAATGTTATAACTTTTTGGTTTATTTTTCTTATTTTAAACTTTAACATATTTTTATCTTTAAATTTTATATATCTAATTTTGATGGGAATGAAACTCTTTATTTTAGCTATAATTTTAATTATTAGATTATACACTTACACTTAGGTTAAACATTATAGTTACAGCATAATTTTTTTTAATCAATAGTGAATGTGTTCAGACATTGTAATTTAATTATAACTTAATTTATGAGATCGACAAAAAATTTACCTCTTAAATAGTTAGCTTTAAAAGAAGTTGAATAAAGTTTATAAAACATTTTGAAAAAAACATTTTATAATAAGATGCCTATTAGATACAAAGAATAATAAATGAATCACAAAGTATCACAATTTGTTACTTAATCTTATGTTGTATATGCAAACCACTTTTGATTATCTTTTTATTTTTACCCCTTAGATAAACCACTTTTAACTTTCTAAAGTTTTATAAATTTGTTACTTACTTATGGCTTAATCTAAAAGTTGTCTATAGATATATTACACGAAAAACTCTAAATCGTTAGAACATGATCTACACACTTGTAAGAAAGATTATTCCATCTCTATGTATATAGTAAAGTAGACAATATATTAATATTGCATTAAGAAACTTTACACACACTTTTGCATGCAAAATAATAAGTTCACACTAAAAAGATTTTATCTACGAACAAAATTTATATGTAATATCTAAAATTTATATCTAATTAGATATTATTTACGGATTACATAGGAAAACAAATATACAGGTAAATTCGACTTTGGAAAATATACATTTAAAAAAAAATTATATATAACTTTACATACAAATTTTTTGATAAGTATTAGAATTTGTATGTAAATTACACATATATTATTTTGTATGTAATTTAAGAGATGTTCAAAATGGACTGAACGAACACGAGAAGGATTCGATAAAAGTTTTGTTATACTTTTGTTATACTTTTGAAAAAAGTTTAATTAAAATTAATATGTAAAATTTGTATGAAAGTTATATTTTTATTTATATACGAATTTTACAAGACGAGAGAATAACTTATTTATTATTATATATGAAAATAATTTGTAGATAATCAGACTTTTTATGTGGAATAAAACGTGTATGTAAAGCTTAATTTATATACAAATTTTAAATTTTAATCTGTAATTATAGAATTATCTATAGGTAATTTTGATTTTTTTTTAGTATCACTTGTAATGACTTAGACTTAGTAGTCATTTTTAAATGTGAATGTTTTTTTATATGTGTATAGTAAAAGAATGTTGGAACTTGAGTGCAGATAATTTGTTCTTCTGTCAACGCTTTACCATATAATTATCTTTTATTTAACTTTTTTTTTTAAATTTAATTTGGTATGTGTAAGATAACTTTTTTTTTTTGGAAATTCCTTCACAATACTCACACCAAATTAAACATACAATCTAAGAGAGCATCGATAAAGTTTGTGAAAATTTTTACTTAAAACATAGATAATGAAATTAGCCAGACGTTTTATACTTCTTAAGTTTTTCAATTTTCTTTTTTGTGTAGACATAATTACTTTATAAAATTAAAAATAATATTTTAATTTATTTTGTTGACAATATTTCATAAAAATACATGAATTTAAAGAATAATACAATTTTAATACAATTTATATTTTCTTAACCCAAAACGAGGGGACGGACACCTTTATCGTACCATCACTTCTCACCACACCATCTTGTCTAATTTTTTCAACCAAAACGTGAATAATAACTCAAATTTCTCTGCTTCTTTTTATTTATTTTTTTCATCCGTGGATCTAAAGAAAACAAAAGAGAAACACAAGTGTCATTCTTGCCGGAAAAAAAAAACTTAAAGTGATCCATTTTGTGTGATTAAAAACAAATAAATTAATATAATTTGGTGGAAGAAATTATAATAAATTATATATATTTTTCTTTATTAAATAGAAATTGGGGGAAAATAGAGAAAAATGTAAAATAGGTCGAGCCACGAAAACCGACTTAACGTTATTGAAAAGAGGAAATAGGAGGCGGAGAAAGAGAGAGAGAAAGAAGGGAAGGATTTGGATTAGGTGTTGCGCAGCCGCAGACATGGCCATGGCTTTGGTCAGCCTCAACACCCTTCTCACACCGCCTTCTTCTTCTTCTTCTTCTTCGGCTTCGTCTTCTTCATCGTTTTCTTCTCCTAAACCTTCTTCTTCTTCTTCTAACTTTGCATCACCTTTCATAGTTGGTTTTCGCTCTCTCACACCAGTTCCTCGCTTTCGGAGGCACCTCGTACGTATGGCTCCCGAAGAGGAAAAAATGACTCGCCGTTCACCTCTCGATTTCCCAATCGTAGGTTTTTTCTAACGATGTCAATTCTATTTTTTCTTTTATGTTTATTTTCAAAACAAAAAAAATCTGTTATCGGCTGCGAATTTGGATTAGGGCAGTGTATCTAGCGTTAACAGTGTAAACTTTCAATTCATGTACTCTGAAATCTGTATTGCTTCGATTCTTCCTTGGAGGATAAATTATATACTTCTAAGTGCAACTCCTTGCTTCTAATCGAACTCAATTAGTCTTGGTTCCGGATAGATGCGATGTTAGTTTCTCGAAAATTTTCAAAGTGCCAAATCATATCTTCGATTGAGAAGCTAATGGTTGAAATTGTTTTGCAAATAATGTCATGTGTGATAAAATTTGTATGTTGTGTACTTAAGAGATGGCAATCTTATATTTGTTGGTGAATTAGGGCTAATTTGGCAAGTGCCGCTATTTTCTGATGCATACCTTAAGTAAATGCTGTATATGATGTTTCACAGTAAGCGCCGCCTTTACACGTATATCTTCGAATGAAGATATATAGAGGGCATTAAGGACTTTGTCTAGGTAGTGAACAATTGTCACACTCCTCTTTCTGGAGTTTGTTTTGTGCCTTTTGAGAGTATATTCAGATTCGAGTAATGTTAGGTTTTGTAGGATTTTTAACCCTCTTTTTTTCTTTTTTTTTCTGAATTTGTGGGCACTTGATGCATATGGTGATAGTTTTGTAATATGCTGACAGGAGTGGGAGAGGCCTAAGCCTGGACGAAGACCAGATATATTCCCTCAGTTTAGTCCTATGAAGACACCTTTGCCGCCTCCAATGCCTGCAGATCCACCAGAAGAGGATGAAGAGGAGGAAGAAAAGAAAGAGGAAGAGGAAGAGCCTGAAAAGGAGGAGCCAGATAAGCCAGAAAAACCAGAAAAACCAGAGAAGCCAATCGGGTATATATAAATAACTAGTCATGATTTCTCCAGTTATTCTTGATATGTCAAAGCGGACTGCAGAATGCTCAAGTTAATGTAGGGTATTACATGAATGCCTATAGCATTAGATGTTTTAGCGTTCTTCAAGTATTTCTAGACGCCATGTGTCCTTATATGAGTTAGGTCATGCAAGTGCTTTCAACACCCAGAAATAAGAAACAACAATTTTGTGCTACGGATATATTTTTAGGCAGTATTTCCTTGATCCATTCTTTTGCACCTATACCATCATTTTGGTGGACTTGATTTTTTGTTTAAAGCAACTTTGGATTTGATCGAGTTATTCATCATGCATTGATTGGAAGATGGAGTTTTTTTTAAAGGAGATTTTAAGCTACCCTAGATGATAATCACATATTACATTATTTCCTTTGAGTGATTAGGTCATCTGGTTAATGATTAGCATTAATATCAAAGAGTTAATTAAATCGGTTGAGTGGTTAAATTGACGATTGGTGTAATGCATATTCGGTAAGAAAGCCTGCCAGATTTCACTTGGTGCAACCGTTGTTTTTGTGTTTCCAGATGAAACCTGGCTCTGGTTTTTTTGCAGGCGAATTCAGTTGTAAGCATAATATTTTTCTGAAATGGCGTGTGATGGAAATTTGAAAAATTGTTTGTGGCAAGAGTTATGGCAAAGTAACTCGCTAACAAGAGTTGGTTTCAGCTGTCTTTGTCTATCATCCACATTTTTATCTTTGTCAGTCTACTCTTCCATTTCTACCAACTAGGTCAGGTGTTTAGAACTTAACCACAACAATTAAAAAATAATAAGTGAAATCTGATTGAAAAATTGTTAATTAAAATTGAATGGATCGGTTTGATTTTTGTTTTCTTAAAACCGAATGGACCGAATGGTTCTTTTATAGTGACACTTCCGAATTGATAGCATGAATAAGTTAAAATCTATAATAATATATAAAGGGGATTTTTCTTTTTGTGTCCATTTTTCAAAATACCGATTTTACCCTTTAAATATAATAATTTATTAAATTTTTAAAAATTGACCATTATTTTTACAAACTTTTTATAAAATTAAATGTTTATGCTTCTTCTCTTTTTTTTTATTTATCAATGGTTATTCTTTTATTTATTCTGATATATTTTACTTTATTTTTAATAAATATAATTTTAATATATATATATATATATATATATATATATATATATGCTCTTGGCTACGCCATCTCTAGTCCCCAAATGAAACCCACTGTGCTCATACTTCAACTTGTTAATTATTTAAATAAATATATGAAAGGTATATGAAAGAAATTAGAGTATGTTTAATAAGTATGTAAAAAGTTTGTTGAGATTATTTAATATTTATACAACATATAATATAATTACAACTTTTTATTTTTTTCATTTGCTGTATTTATATTTTATTCTATTTTTTTTACTGATAGAAAAGAAAGCTACTAATGACAATATTTAATTATAATAAAGAATAAAATTAAACTATAAATCATAGTATAATATTGGACCATTCTGTTAAAAAGGTAAGAATAATTACCAAAAAAAACCATTACTACTGAGAGAAAAAAAAAACTAATAAATCATTGAAGAATAATACAAAATGAAAAACAAGATTTTATGTACATATTAAAAGTTTATTTCAAAAAATATATACTCAAACCGACACTAAACTACACATTAACGGTATAACCTGGTCAAAGAGTTGAATTTAATTTGTAAAACAATTTCTAATAACTTATCATTTACATAACTTTACGCCGACAATTCTTCAATTAATTCAGACAGTTCTATATCATTAAATATAAAAAGCATACGCATCATTAAATATATCTTTCAATATATTTTCCATTTTAACAAATTTTACGAACTATGCAAATGAAACTCGGCCTCATCTGCTTATCATGTGCTGAGCTAAGCAGTAGAAACCAAAGACCATTCGTTTATCTTTAAAATCAATAGTTGTTCGGTATAGTAGAATAAATAATTAAAAGTTGAATGCCATGCCATTATTATAACTCAAACAAGTATATGCCAAACCCACAACACTAAGAAATGGATGTAACAATCAGAACCCACGAAGACAATTAAGTTAGCCACCAACAAGTAATTTGTTGCAGCTTACATCAGACATACGTCAGTTCATACGGTACTAACATTAGCAATAAAGTAGGCCACAATAAGAGAGAAGTTCTTATGGTAGCAACTGTAATTACAGAGCTCAATATTGCATGCATGCAATAATTATAAAAACACCTTATTTCTTTCCACTTTTCTTGAGCCCAGAACCTCCAAAACTTCCCTTCTGTTGCGCCTTGGCTTTCAACTCCTTTAGCGCCTGTTCAGTGCAAGTAACAGGGTTACTAAGAAAAGGATGTTAAAAAGATCACAATAATGTAGTATGTACAACAGAGTTACAATTCAGTGTCTAACCTTCTCCTCTTCCTTTTTCTTCTGAATGTTGGCCATGTCAACCTACAAAATACAGACAAAATTTATGGCAAGATCATAACCAAATTCATCGACACAATCAACATGAATAAATCATATATTAAAATTATGGTACACAATCAGGTAGAACCGTTTGCCTAACGTAATTGAAGAAAATGATGATCTTGATGATATGCACGTTGAATTAGGTCACCAAGAAATTGGTAGAGTGGTTACAAAACAGAAATGAAAGCATTGCAAAAGGCAAATGATGCCTTCAGACTTCGTCAGGTCCTGTTTCTAAAGTCTAGAGTTCCAGATCATACATCTCTGATATTTACCATACCCCTTCGATTTAATTCTGTTACGCAGACCATACATGTTACTACTGTCTGTTGAACAGTTGTTTTAAAGAGCATTAATTCCTACATGCTCCTCGTACCCTTTCTAACATATAACTATTTATGTTTAACTGTCTGCCTAATATCATCAACATGCTCATAATACAAAAGACTTGAATCACATTACTTCAAACAGAAAGAAAGTGCAAAGGGAAAGTATAAAATTATATCTCTTTTTCGTCACAATCCTACAAAACATGTACTTCCTAGAGTGACCCAGTTGGTCAATTCTATTTGCTTCTGCAAAAGCAACAAGGAAACAATAAAACAAACGGGTAACGAGACAGAAAATGAAAGCACGGATGAAAACAAACCGCAGTGCATACAAGGAATAAGAGAGCAGAGTTACCACAAGCTAAAAACATGACAAATTACTGTTAGGCTTAATTATTTTTTATTAAGCTATAAATTTGGTATTTGATTTGACTTCCTATTGAAGATTTCCCCTATTGAGTAATTGATTTTTTTGTTGTTGTCATCAACTTGGGTGCTTCGATCCAATTCCTCCAACTCACCAATCAACCCAGTCTTCAAGAGAGAAATAACAAGTTGACCACCGAAACGGAGAAAATTGGAGAGGAAATATGCGATATGATGGATAAATAGGACGAAAAGACATAATAATCGGTCCCGGTCGTGTAGTTGAGAGCAAGTTTATAATTTATAATTTTCTGATCATTCAATCGATTTCGAAACAGTTCAAGTAATAGTAATATATATAATAACAGAATTTGCATCAAACCTTTGAAAAAGTTGATTATGAAAACACCCAACAATCCAACCAAAGCATAAAGATAACAATCATCCGTTCTCTCTTCCTTAAACATATTAACAATCATCAAACCAACGTGCATCAACCTTAGAAAATCTAATCATTGATGACACCAAATTTAAAACATATATATATAAAAAAAAAATCTAAAAAATGGGTTGAATGAAATACCTCGTCGTAATCCTTCTTATCAGACTTGGGCTTCTTCAAAGGCTTAGCTTTTCCACCTTAACGAACAAAAGAAAGAAAAAAAAAATCGATCAGGTTAATATTTACCAACAGATCTGAATTTGAGGATTCAAATCAATGAAACCATCGAAATCAGGAATTTGAACGAAGGAAAAAAGACGAGGAATTATACCTTGCTTGGTCGACATGGTTGCGTTGCGGAGTTAGGGTTAGGTCTGGACACAAAAACGACAATGAAAAGGAACAAAACACGAAACTACGCGACCTTACCCTCGCCTCAACAATGATTCGTCGCCACATTGAATTGCTTATATAGGGTAATATATTATATATTATTAGGATAATCGCAACCGAATAAGCCACGGTTACTGTAATTTAAATCAATTTTTCTTGTTCTCTCGTTTTTTTGTATTTAGTTTTTAAAAATAGCATTCTAATTCCTATTTATAATTAATAGAGTAATATTTTTAACCGTATTTATTTAGTTTTATTATATCATATTTATTCAATCAAAATCATATTTAGTTTAAATTCAATAATGGCATATAGTGTATTACATTAAGACTTTACTCTTTTAAAGTGTGAAAAAGATAAAGGGAAAATTCATCAAAATAACAACAACTTTTAATTTTTCAATTAAAATTATAGAATGAAATAGAAATATGAATTACAAAAATCAATGTTCTAATCATGATTACTATAAGATTTTTTAAATATGTGTATACTTTTATTAATTTTGTATATCATTATTATTATAACTTATTATCTATCATCTCTCTTCAATCTAGTTAACATGATGTCTTTATAATTAGGAAGTAAATGCTTATGTTTCGTTTGGATGAATGGATAAGGAACATGAGAGAATTAAAAATTAAAAATAAAAATTAAGGTTTTTAAATTTAATACAAGAAAATAAGAAAGATGATAAATACGTGAAAGGTTTCTAATATTTTTTTTTAAATTACACTAATTTGAAACATATTTGAAAAACAAAATATGGGTATATGCGATTTTTTCAGTCATGAAACTAAGTTAACTGTTTTTCTTTAACGAGTCTCCTACGTATAAAATAGACGTAGAGATAAGTTTTTAATCAGTTTATTTATTTAAATCTAAAACTAATGTTGTAATGTATAAAGAGACTTGTATAATTAATTTGTAGAAAGAAACTGAATAAGCATACTTGTAATATATATTTTTAATTTTGATGATAAATAAGTTTATTTCGAAGATAATAAATGTATAATATGTCATTTATAAATAAAAAACTATCATAATTATACATCCACTTATTCAAAAAGTTACATTTTTAAAGTCTCTTATATTCTCTCTCCATTTCACAAACATAATATTTACATAACAAATTAAAATAAATATTCCCCTTCATTAAATAATTGAAAAAAAACTGTCAAATTTAAAATAAATAAATAAAGATCAATGAAGTTAGATTTTATCAATTTAATTTGTATGTTAAAATTTTATATAAAATAAAATAAAGTGTTAATATTTTTCATCAGGTTTGACAACTAAATAATATTTTTTTCGTATGACTTAATTTATAGTATGATAGAAATATTTAAAATATACGTAGATTTTATTAGTTCACAACCTATTTGTTAATAAAATAAATAGTGCAATATAAGAATATGAAAAAAAAAAGTAACTGTTATATATTCTTATCGATTTCCAACGTAATATAAAGTTAAATAAAAAAAAATAGCATATACAAATATAACATAATCTAACTGTATTCCACAATTTTCTAATACACCTATAATAACGTATACATATTATCTTAATTTTGAATGAGAATTGAAAGTGGTCGATCCTCAAAGATTTAATTTAATTCTCTAATTAAAAATTTTGATCAAATTAAAAATTTGTTATATTTATTTAACATTTTAAATAGTTGACATTTAAAACTTCAAATAAATTTAATAAATTTAATTAAAATGATTAAATACATTTACTTTCAAACGAGACTAAAATTTCAAAAAAAAATTAATTTAAATTTTTATTACATGTTAAAAGATTAAAAATATATTAATCATTATTTAAAAGTTAAAAGAACTTGATAAATAATTTAAAAACATAAGGGTAATATTTATAATAAGATTATTATGAAGGATGGTGACTTGAAGTCCTCTTGTTTCTTGTTGCACTTCTAAAATAAATAAAAATATTATTACGGGTATACTATTATTATTATTAAAAAAAAATGTTTGCGTTTAATTTGGATAAACTTTTAACTTTTGAGTGATAATATCATATTAGAAAATAAGTTCAAATCCAATATATTCTTACAAAACTATATGTGTGTCTATGTTTCTCCTATTGTAAAATTATACACTCGTTGTGAACTAATATTAGATTAGTTTATTTTTACTTGTAACTCTTAGAAATTTTGTTACTTGTATCAGTCTTATTCTATAAATTATATTTAGATTGTTTGTGGTTAAATTTGTTTAAGAGTTGTTTTCTACATAAAATAAAATTCAATAAATATTGTCTTCATGAAAATAATATTAGAATTGTATTTATTTTGTTTTATTCTATTGAAATATAGGTTAACTTTATAACGTAATACATCTTTTCCGTGTGAACTCGAATTTATTAAGTGAACTCAAATTTATTAAGTGATCCAATTTCAGATTCTATTATATATTGTTAAGTATGCAAACTTTAACATCCATAAATTCAATATTTAGAGATTTTACTAGATTTCTTGTTGGGTTTAGGTTGTGCAATTTGGATCGGATTTTTAACAATTAAATCGCAAAATCCATCAAACAAGTGTGATAATGCCGCAGTATCTAGAATGTACAAATTGATATAACATTCAGGTCAAAAAAATATGATTGCATAATTCTACTCAAACCTCCATAGCAGAATTTTCCTTGTCTAAGAGGCCTTTTAGTTCCTTTACTCTTTGCCGGGTTAACGCTACACAATCCTGAAAAAACAGTATCATTATTTCACATTTTGCGGTAAATAATTCATGTCAGAATACTAAGTTATGTTTTAGAGATTTTAATGTACACTAATTAAATTTCCACTATCAAACAATTGTCATAACTTAAAACTCAGACTAACACTATAGAATGAATGAATATTGAGGAAAAAATTGAATCACAAAACTCGGTAAAACTAAACAGTGAAAGATGGTCTTTGGAGAAATATTGAACCTCAATAAGACAAGCGAGTCTTGTCAGATGGACCTCCACATCTTGTATTCATTTAAATTTGAAAGACTGACTTGAAACTTCAGAGTAATTACTTTAATTTTTCAAAAATTGATCACTAATGCATTCATATCAATGCTATAAGTAGCATACTTTTTTAATATCCTAAAAAAATGAGTAAACTACTAACCTGGATAGCAGAAGTATAGGCAAGAACGGGCCCACCGGGCTTGTAAAGAGATATTAGCTGGCCAGATGTATCCAAAACTATTGTCAAATGGGTTTCCACAATGGATTCTTCTTCTGCAGTAGGATCTGCCAAGATGTAATTCTTGTGAAGTATGCATGTTAATGAGAAGGGAATGCTTCTTAATGTAAGCTTCCTCTTTTCCTTATTGACTGGTTCCTGTGCTTGGTTTTGTCCATCTTCATCAGACACAAGTACTATCTTGCCATCATCATTCATGGCAACAGCAGGAATTTGCACTGTCAACGCAGAAATTCATAGACAAATTCATATGAAAAGTCAATCTTCTTTTTGTTCCTAAATTGCATGGTGTACAGTTTTCAAATGTGCATATCCTATTATTATGAAAAGGGGTCTAACAGATGCATAATATGACAAAATTACAGTGAAGATGAACTACTTACAATGAGACAAAGCAGCAACAGCAGAAAGTAATGCAGCGTCAAAAAGAGCACCATCAGCATCCAAACAATAAATATCCTGCATGATTAAAAAAGCCATTATTCTGCCATTCAATCAATTGATAACACAATCAGAGCAAACAAAGACAGTGTTCGTCACCTAATGTGATGTATTACACATTCATTGTAATAGAGCTATTGACACGAAGAGCAATAAAACTGAAGCTTTATTGACCGATAGGAAATATCTCCCTCTACTAGTCAAAATCCATTGTAAAGAAGAGAGCAGCCGAGTAGGAATATAATGAATTCCGTGTATTGTGTACACACACAAGCATTCTTATTTATAATGAAGAAATACAATAACAAGGAACACAATCAATATCTAGTAATCGAAAATATTTGGTGTAAGAAATTTCCCAATCAAATTATATATCATATCTCCCTATTTAATTTAATCTAATCATATCTCAAACATAATCAACTCATGTCATTGACATAATCTTCCCAAATCTCTAACTCCAAGAGGCTACAACCAACTCTAATACCAATTGATAAACATCCAAACATTTAAATACTCCACTCAGCATCACATTTTATTCATTGTGGGACCTAGACACCCCCATAATACCCATGCTACTGTAACTTTCTGTGGTTGATATACAAAACCGGGTAACCGCAAATCAATATAAAAGCTTACGAGGTAAGTCATCCATGCAGCTTTTCCACTAACCAGAGACAATTCTTTCAAATCAATCATTCTAGAACTGCAGAATAAAAGTATAGGTTACTTATTATTTGACACATCAAATAAACAATACAAATTATTGATCACCATAATGGTTGACGTTATATATGTTTGGATGGAGGGGTTTTTGAGGGAAAGGGAGGGTAAAGTCTTCAATTTTTATTAGAAGGTTTCATGATAATCTATTATTCCAAAGAAAATTATATTAGAGAGTGTTCACTTCAAACTAAAAGTTTACCATTCCTTGCTTAGCCTAAAAAATCATGTCCTAAACATACAATGAAATGAGACAGCAGGTGGGGTAAACCATAGAAATGATGAATTGAGGAAATTGTGTCTGATCAACTAAAACTTCAACCACAATACTTTCACCTAAATGTTTATAAACTCTTGGGATCACATTCAACATTCAAAATCCATGTACTTTCCAATAAGAATATCTCCAAAGATGTATAAATGGGTAGGCACGATTCTTTCTGCAAATCCTCTTCCAGAAAGGGGACATCTGTAGTGGACATACTATAGGGAAAGGAGGGTGGAATAACTTTGGTAGAATTTAAAAAATAAACTACAAGCATTCCCTTTAATTCCTTCAGTTTCTTATGGTTCTTTTATTATTGTGGTGGATAAAATGCTAGTTGGAGTGACTTTGATAAATTACTTTCTTTCATCATCTGAAACAAATGAACCTAACAAAGTGACGAAAAAGATTAAACATGCCTTGAAATGGTATCAGACAATTGCTTTGACACCACTGGTGATGCTTCAGCAGGCCTGCCAGGCCTAACAATTGGAGAACAGATTGGAGGCATGAAGAAATCAACAGCTGAAATAACAGAATTAACACATTATTTTTTTTTTTTTGTCATGTGACCAAAAGACTGAATAACTAACACAAGTGGCAATACCAACCTAGACAGCCCTCATCTGGTGACTCCAGGGAGGGTGTCATAACCTCCATTTTAATAGCAGTCAACATAGTCTGGGAAGAGATCAATTAGTAGATCATTCAATCCACCCCATAATAAAATCAATAACCCAGATTCACGGAAGATTTGATAAAAAAGACACAGGAAGAGTGACTAACAGTTGATCCAATCTTCACTAGAGCTGACCCATTAGCAGTGGAAACAGCACCTAATCAAATGAGTTAACCATCTGAGTTTTGCTTGAAGTGTGAATAATACAATATACCAAAGATTTTGAAGATTGTAAATTAGAAGAGAAAAAAAAAAACTAACCAAAAAAAATACTTGTTTCTCTGCTTTTTCCAAGTGGTCTACCATCAGGCCTTATTGATTCGGCAAGATGACGCTCAAAATAACGAAGTGGGAAAAGGCGTCTAAAGGCATCAACCTCCATCTCCGATGACAAGTCCTCAGAAGAATTTGGTAATCCCATCCCTTTTAAGTCTGTCAACATAAACAAAGCCAAGAGTGTAATAAAATTGAAAGAGTAACAGCTGCCAGAAATTGAAAAAAGGTATTAAGTTAAGTATCGAATATTGATACATTCTATTGATATTTCAATAGAGTATATTGATATTCCTATGAATTTCTGAATAGTATTTAAATCAACCATGTAGCTTTTAATCCTGAGATAAGTTTTTTCTTTCCTGTGATTGAGAAAAGAGAAACCACATGACATTATTTCTTCGCTCACTTTATAGATGAAAACGAAGATCGTATGTCTGAATAATTTATAATTTATGAAATGCAATATAAGAAAACTTGATAACTTATTTCATGTTACCAAACAAAATCCAAACCAAGATCTAAATGGTATGGCCGGTTCGATACCTGTTTAATGGGCATGCAATATTGCAGAACAACAACCGTGACAAGATACGATAATTAAGTTCTCTCACACATGATATGATAATTAAACTCTCCTATCACGATTTAAACTACCATGATAATAATACGATAATTAAAGTCTCCTATATACGATACAATTCACGATTTAACTACACGATTTAACTACAATGATAATAGAATAATTAAACTTTCCTATACACGATGGGATTCACGATTCAACTACCATAAGGACTTTTATGGGCACATTCTAGTCGGGGGACAACATTAACAATATTTTAAAAGGAGAACTAAATAGAATGCCATATTGGACCTACTACTAATAATAGAAGAACAGATAATTGATCACATACTATACGGTACGGGTGGCAAATTCAGCCCACCCCACTGCTGGCCCGCCAAATTCAGACCAGCAGGTCAGCCCACATGGAGAAAACGGATTGAAAACCCGCCAAATTCGGACCAGCGGATCAGCCCACATGGAGAAAACGGGTTGAAAAGCTAAGCCCGTCCCGAAACTGGGCGGATTGGCCTTCCAGCTTTCAATCTTTTTTTTGCAATGTATCTTCCAGTTTTGTATTTTTTGCCCAGTTTTGTTTGGCCCAGTTTGATTTTGCTGTTTTCGTGACCCAGTTTTTTTGTTTTTCCCTGCATCAATTCCTTAAAATAAAGTCTGCTAAAAGATTTTAATCCACTATTTTGAATTGAATCTCATGACCGAAAAACAAAACAAAACAAAAAAAGTCATACATCACATTTTATATATTTTCTGACTTGGGCTTAATCTAGAAAAAAAAATTGATATTCTCTCTCTAAAATTCAACCAAACATGTTTATATATTCATGTTTTCTACTTTTGTTGAAACATAAACAGACCCTAACATTCCGAATATAATTTCAAAGATTGAGTTACAACAGTCAATGAAGTAGGTTTCTAAGTTTCCAAGAATCAAATAGATTTTATGAATACATTGTGCTCTTGGATTGCAGCAATTGAACAAGCCACGACAAGAATCAGGGACCTGAAAGAAAAAAAAAAAAAAAACTATCGAACAAGCTAGCTCTCTCGTCTCATTTCATCTTTAAGCCATTTTTTATTTTAAGAGCCAAAATAACAACAATAGAAGCAAACCAGAGCAAGGCAAACAGAAACAGAATGCCAAACCAAAATCAGAAACAGAATAATGGATTTGTTCTCTATTGGTATTGATCCCGTAGAATCCAACCACTTCCATACACTTTTAGTTTCAAGAGATAAAAACGCCACCAACAATAGTTGACATGAAAAAACAGAACAGATATTTTCTGTTTTTGTTGAGTGAGTATTGATAAAATTTGCAGATAAAAAATAAAAAAACAAGACCAAGTCAAGGGAAAACAAACAATCTAGCCAAATGAAGTCAAAATCGAAAAAAACGAACCTGCTGTGCTATTCTGATTGACTTTGTCCTCTGCTCTGGTCTGAGAAGATGGGGTGGGTAGATTCTCCGCCGTTGCCGTTACCGTCGCCGGTCTGCAAGGTGGTGGGATTCGCCGCGATTCGTGTGCGCTTGCTCTCGTCTTGCCTCTCTATCAATACATGAGTTGACGCAGAAAAAGAACGAAAGTACTCTGTTGCAATCGAGATTGAGAGAGGGAGAGAGGGAGGGGAAATACATGGGCTTCAAAATTTTGGGCTGTGTGTACCAGCCGAAATAAACTAAGCCCAACATTTGAAATGAAAAATATTCAAAGATTATTTTGAGAATGGAACATCAGCAAAAGGCGGTATTTATAGAAAGAAAAAGAAAAGATGGACGGGTAAAATTAAAAGGTGGTGGAAAATTGGACGGTAATAATGTAATTAAATTTTAAAATTTCTGATATTTCTAACGGTAATACTCACCACCATAGTTACTCATCACCATAGTTATCTAACGATAAAATTTTAAGATTGTTTTAATCTTAACTTGAATTCACTTTTTAAAATAAAATAACGGTAAACATTTCACTTTTACACATTATATAAAACTTTATATGATATCTATATGATCAATTTTAAAATAATTATTTTTAAATTAATATTTAAAAATAATAATTAATTTTTAAAATATAAAAAATAAAATAATAATTAATCTTTTAAAAAAATCAATTTTAATATTGTATGATTAATTTTTAAAATAATAATTAAAGATAAAACTAAAATAATAAAATATGTAAAAAAAGTATTTTATATATATATATATAATTGAAATCACCAATGACATGCAACTATTGAAAAAAAATTTGAGATTAAAACAATGAATATGAATATATAACTTGATGTTGAAGTCCTCAAAAGTATTTATTGATTATTATTGACATTCATTTATTCCATATAAGGGTTGAAAATATTTCTAAGAACTTGAATTGCTTTTGGTTTAATACATTAGTTTGCTTAAATTTCCCCCGGTTTGAAAGAATATCTTTTTTTTATTATTAATTTAAAATAAATTATGGCAAACAAAACAATAATTATTTTAAAGTCAAAAATGAACTTTGAAACTAAAAAATACTTAAGAATTGAGGAACTTTGCAACACTTAAATAAATGGAAAAAATTAACATATTAGATATATTTAAATAGAGTTCGTGATTATAACACGTGTATAATAAAACTTTTGTTCGTTTAGAGTTGAAGGTGTATCGAAGTTCTTTTCTATGTTTGTACATTTACCTTCATTTGTCACAGTATTTTTCACCCATTTCTCCAAATGCGATTTTCCCACTCAAGAAATTCTCTTTATATATCTATAGATAATAAAAATACTTATATCTTTTAATTTTTTATATTTTTTAAAATTTGTAATTCGAAAGTTATTTTTAAATTGGATAAATATCTTCTAAAATACTTATTTCAAAAGGCATAAAATATACATTTTAAATTGTAGGAATAAACAAAAATATTTTATCCGACCGAATCCAATAATTACAAAAGAAAGATAGATTAATTTAAGTTGGATCAGTGAATAAAATAATAATAATTATTTTAATAAATAAAAAATATATTAATAATTAATAATTCTTTTATTATTGATTATTATAGTGATTAATATTTTTTTATTATTAATATTAATTTTAATGAAGTATTTTCTAATAATATATAAATATAAATATAATACAAATGCAAATGTTATTCTTTAGCAAAGGATTTTTGTATGGTGCATTGTTTAACTAAGTTAAAATATTAGGTAAGAAGATAAATAACAATTAAACTATTTTTTCTTTTTATTTTCTGTGATATTTAATTAGACTTTTTCTTACCATTAGAAAAATACCAATTATAATTATACTTTCTTAATTAATTCTCTCTCATGTATACTATTACTACTCTTTCTTTTACATTTTATCATTCCACATTCAATATTTAAAGACACATTAACCAAGCTATGACTTTTGACCCATTTTCGTAATAAAATATTTTATATTATTAGTTACAAAAAATTATAAGTACAACTTTTTTTAAATCATTATTGTAAAAAAATTAATAAATTTATTAAGTTATCATTTGAGACAATGTAGAGCTTGCTCTTACAATAAATTTTTGAATCACACAACACTTTATGATCAACTAATTATAATACAAAATCTCCTTAAATTTAATTTAAGTCACACAAACTATTTTTAGAAGACAATAACATACACATTTAATTTTTTCCAATTAATGTGTTGTAAAAGTGAGACAAACCCACGTTGGTAAAAACAGCATGTGATCGTAACCGTTTTCCATTGGCGCATAGATTTTAAATGCAGTGGGCGCTCATAGACAGTGGTTTAAATCCTCGACAAAAGCAAAACACAAAACAGAGAGTGTCTGTGTTAAATGTAAAACTAATTTTCTAACGCATAATTAATATATATTTAATTTTTAAAATCAATTAAAAATAATTAATTATTATTTTTACATCAAAGAATTAGTTCAACCGGAAATAAATTTTTCAACACATAACAAAACACACTCTTAAACAAATTTAATAACTAAAAACATATTTCACTTCCACTTAACATTGAACTTTATTGCTCAACGTGTTCATGTTCACTTAAATACCTAAATTTTACTTGTATCTATAATAAATTTAAACTTAAATTTCATTCATCGATTTCTAGCAAGATGTTTTATGAGATTTATTATATCGGGTCATGAATATCCATTTTTAAAGATTACTCCGTTAATAATTTTAATTTTATTTTTGTTTTATAGTTTTAAAGTAATTGTGTTAATATTATAATTTTTTTTTTGTTTTATAATCTAAAAATACAGTAAAAGTACAAGCACACACATGAGATAGAGGAAAACAAGTGGCTAATTGATGTATGGTCAACAGTTTTAAGCTTTGGCAGTATGCCAAAAAGACCTCTTTAAATTCCCATTTTCAATAAAAAATTCAAATACAGTTTATTGAAAGAATTTTTGTCTGAATCAGGGTCACATTCCAAATCAAAAAGTAGTTAAGATTTAAGTTCAGATTATTAAGCAAATTAATTATTTTTTTCTTCAATTGATCCACACAACTTGCAGGTATTCTCACCCTTCTGGATTATATTAGCTACTCAACAGTGTTGGTTTTTATTCTAATTTTTGTTCTAAATGACTCAAACAAAACATATTATCCATGTTTTTGTTTTTAGATTTCATGGCATAGTTTTGGTAATGTAGTAGCATTTTAATCTACACAGGAGAAATAATCACTTTTATATAACCAGAATTTATAAAATAGATAAGAAAATAAGGTTCAGAAGAAGACATAAAGATTAATGGAGGAGATGTTTTTGACCAATTAAAAAATACAGTGTGTTAAGAAATTCAAAAAGTGAACACTTTACCCACTGAATTCTGTTATTATAATATATAAAATATGAATATATTAAACAATAAAAAAAAATCTATATTTTTGTTTAGTAGAAGGGTTGGGTGTCGATGAACCCGATGTTGGAAGAAACAATGCCCAATAGTTGGTGGCGTTTGTTTCAACTGAGCCTGTTTTTTTCTCTGTATATATTACAACATCTCATCTCATCGCATCAAGCATTTGCAGTTTTCACAGTTTTTTTTTTTTTCTCCTTTCTGTTGCGAAAACAACAATAAAATTCACATGGTATTTGTTTTTTTGTTGTATGTTTTTATGATATAGACAACGTTAACGAACGTTGTGTTGTGGCAATGGTAACATGTGAGAATGTGGTTGTTTTGCAGATTGTGATGCCTCTGATGCTGTGTCCATGGTGGTCATTGGTGAAGCTGGGAACAGCACTGGTGTGTGAACCTTCGTCAACTTTGACAACGATTTTGTATCACGCCGAGTTGCTTCCCCGCAACCTTAACTTGGATCGATTAGTGCGACGTGAGTTTCTTCACCGAGAAAACCATTTCTTCCATTTTCTCACCACTGTGTTGAGGTGTGTCTGGTAGATACCATACCAACAATGAATGTGTCGGGTTCAGTATTAATGGAAGTGTTTGTAAGAGAAACTAAAAAAACAAAAATTAGTAAATTGTCTGGATGTAACGTAGAAATATTAAATATGTTTTTAATCTTTTTATTTTTAAGTATGGAATGGGTTTATCTTTAACATTTTAGTTTAATTTAATTTTAAATTTTAGAAATATGTAAATTTAATTTTTTTAACTAAATTTTATTAAATTTATTTGAAGTTTTAAATGTATTTTTATAATAATATTTGAGTTAATATTATAGTAATAATGTGTCAGACGGGATAAATAATTTAAATATTATCGTAAAATTTTAAAACATCAATTAATAAAATTTAGTCAAAAAAAACTAAATTACAGTAATAAAAAAAATTAAAATTAATTAATTTTAAATTTTCCTAAAACTTATAAAATTAGAATCATATTTAACTTGGATGAAAAACTTATTCTGGTATCATTAATCGGAAACTATTCTTTGACATGTCCAACTCTTATCTCTTCCACTAAGTTGATTCATCTTGGGAGAAGTAACGATGTTGAATTAAAGATCCAAGCTTGCATTGATTTCTGGGTTCTTGTTTTTCATTCTTCACGTGCATTGTGGATTTCGCCAAAGGAATATTCTTTTCTGTCAAAGTGACGAATTTTAATCAGTTTTTAGTACATTTTTACTATTGTTGGTTTAAACCATATATGTATTTTAAATTTCATATCATGTCAAGCAAATAGTAATTATATAAATTAAAAAAATTCTACAAGTTTAAAATAAATGTGCATTTAAAATTTTACGTCTATTGATACCTTATACTACTTACTTAGTATAATTAATTAAAAGCAAAACAATTAAAAATATCTTTTTGAATTGAATATTTTTTTCTTTATTACTCGTGAAAAAAATAAAGATAACGTGGAACTTACTATTTAATATGTTTAATTAAAAAGTAAAATAATTTAAAATGTATAAAGTATATTTAGTTTGAATTGAAATTTTTATTTGTTTATTACTCGTGAAAGATATGGGCATATTGTGACACTTATGTGTTTGTCCTTTTTGTCATACTCTTTTATTATGCTTTAAAATTTATTATTAATATTAGTTTTATTTTATACTATTTTAAATACAAATTTTTTATGTTTAAAAAATGGAAGAAGAAGCACGTCATATTTGTGGATCAGATTATAGAAAGAATACAACTTTATGAATCCCATTAACAGTCAACAGATATATATATATATATATATA
>Ga0214545_1000035_pt1 | contig 120946 bp, 68 predicted proteins | sample CNSS4metaG_FD_160064 | JGI IMG/M metagenome (GOLD analysis project Ga0214545, IMG submission 160064) | Root nodule microbial communities from cowpea collected in UCLA plant growth center, Los Angeles, California, USA - CNSS4 | ecosystem: Host-associated > Plants > Roots > Nodule | place: USA... | reverse complement strand
AAAAAAATAAATATAAAATAATATATATATATATATATATATATATATATATATATATATATATATATATATATATAATATAAAGCACGAAAACAATACAAGTAGATTGAGTTTTATTTTCTAATAATCTTGTCAATTTATTGAAATTTAAAAACTTTACAAAAATACTTTTTAGTATAATATGATCTGATATTGTGGAGAGATGATTATGTTTGTATAACATATATGTCAAGTTTTAATCTTAATTTATGTTTATGCTTGACAAATATATAAAAAAAAATTATTCGTAGTTTAAAGAAATGATTTTTAGTTCTCCATAAGGATGTCTTGCAAACTAAAACTGAAAATTGTTAACATTAAATAACATAAAAAAAAATACTCAATTTGAAATTTTAAAGAAATTATAAGTTATTTATGACGCTTTCGTGTTTGGTAGTACTTACTTGACATACTTATAGACTTAGTCAATTATTGAATGCATTTTTTTAGTTTAATGGCGATTGATGGTACAGTTAAATTGTTAGATATTCTTTTTTGGTTTACTTTTTAAGGTAGTTATAATCAAATTGCTAAATTTGCTATTTATGTTAATTTACTGCTAAATGTAATTAAATTAATTCATGTGTAATTTATGTTTGTTTTTTTAAGATACAGAAGATGTATTAATTGATGTTTTTGAGAAGAAGAAAAATTATAATAAGTTATACGATAGAGAAATAAGGTAGAAAAAATATATCAAACATTTGCATTTTGTTTATATATCATTATCCATCTTCATTACAATGTAAAACGAGATATTTTCTTATAGAGTTAAAGCTGAATCGGGAAATTACGGAAGTGGATACACAATTAGGATTAAAATACTCAAAAAAGTGAAGAGATGGAATAATTTATGAACAGCAATTAGCCTATTAATGACTTGGTTTTGTTTTTAGTGAAGATGAAAGACGCAGTCGTTGTGTTTGAAGAAAGACCCACCAAATTAATCCGCGTTTTTATTTTGTTTCGTTCCTCTTGAAAGCATGAAGAAGCCTCCAACTCAGACCTCTTCATCCACCTTTTCCAGTTTTAATTTCCCTCTTCGCCTTCTTTCTCTCTTCTTCATCTCGCCACCTCATTCTTAATTAAGCGCAGCTACCACAATGGAAGCAGTATTTCGGAATCAAGGTTTCTTTCTCACCTGATTTTGCTGGCTTGTTTAGGAAGAAAAAGCTTTTTTTTTTTTTTGTGGTTGAATTTGGGTTGGTGGGTTTTGAGTTTAATGGATGATGATGGGTTTGCTTGGTGGATGGTTTTATTTCCAATGTTCATGAGAGTAAAGTGAGTTATTATTGGGACACCAACTTTAAAGTGGTAAATTATTGAGTCTTTTGGCATGTTAGTGATTGTTGAATAGTTAAAGCTTTTCTTATTGTATGTTGGTTTGTATTTTTTCTTAGACTCGTCTTCAAAGTTGGACCTCTGTAGTGCTAATCATGCAAGATGATTGAGAATTTTGAATATCAAGAGAGGTCAAGGGATGGTTGATCAAGGTGATTTAGTTGTCATCTGTGTCTCTATTGGAGTGGCCCTTGGGATTTTGATAGCTTGCTTGGTATATTTTGGCATAAGGTGGTACAATAAGCGAACTCATCTAAGCCGATCTGCGAATGAGCCTAGTTTAACAGCTATCCCTATACGAACAAATGGAATAGGAACAAGCACTGATTTCAGTGCTTCACTCACCAGTTCCGTAGCCAATTATAGCTCACCAAATCCCCCAAAAAAATCACATCCAGCTGGGTGGAATCATCAGAGTAAAGATGGCTTTGCTTCTGTATCAGGCATTCTGAAGTATTCATACAAGTAAGTACATATCTCTTGAACATTAGATGTGTCTTTCTTTCTTCCACAATGATTTTGTTTTTGTATAACTACTAGACATGTAAACCTTCATTAGAAAAGTGTTGATACTTGTTTTGTGAAATCAGGAGAAATGTTATTTGCGTTGTTTTTTTGTTTGGAAGAAAAAGGAGAAAATGGCACTTGGAATTGTTTTGATAAAAAATGCATCCAGTGATATTAACATTTGCAATGACCTAACTGAAATTTTGTATGTTCTAGGGAAATTCAGAAGGCCACACAAAATTTCACAAATATTTTGGGAGAAGGGTCATTTGGCACAGTTTATAAAGCCATGATTCCTACAGGAGAGGTGGTAGCTGTAAAGATGCTTGCGCCCAATTCCAAACAAGGGGAGAAAGAATTTCTAACGGAGGTATATGCTGATCAATTTTTTTATGGGTTATGAAAAAAGGTCTGTGACCTTGCCGTGACACAGAGTAGTACACAAAGTTGTGGGATGCAGAACTTTTTCCTTTATTATGAATCTTCCCAGTGATTTATTTATTATTGGAAAAAGATTTAAATGTGACAATTCAAAGGAATATTAAGATAATGAGATGATATCCATGTTTGCTTTGATTACCTTATAGGCTTGTAGATTAAATTATTTTGTTTTTCTTTGTTTAAGAGTATCTTAAATGCAGAAGGATCTTAAATATGAGATTCTGGTCTTATAAGAAAATTTTATAGGGCGGCATAGTGTAGGTCTTAAAATTAACAATTTGGTCTTACATAAAACCCCTAATAAGACCTATATTTCAATGGCAACAACTATATATGTTGAAAATGACATTTTCAACATTTCAATAACTTTCTAAGTTGTAAAAATTTGAAGCACAAATAAAAAGTTTTAAAAATGTGGGTTCTTATAAGTGTTGAGAATATTTGTTTGATATATTTTTATTTAAATTAGTTTTTAGGAAATATTTAAGTTTTTTTAAAATATTTTTTGCATAAAGATAAAAGTTATTTAATTATTATTTAGGTTTAGGGAGTTAAGATTGAAATATTATTAATATTTGATATTTTTTTTACACTTTGCTCTCTCTACATAGAGTACACAAAACAAATAAATAACACGCTACTCCATATAACATATCTCTTATACTATGATGCATCAATACTTCAATTTGGGTCAAGTATCTCTGTCGGATACTTTATAATACTTTATCAAACCTTATCAGTGAAATATTTAATTTATAAAGCAATAATACTTTTGTGATGACAATAATTTATAACTTTTTATGTTAATAATGTTTAATACATATGATTTTAATTTGGATTCATACAATATTAATCATATATTTATCATGTTTTTAATAATTATTATACATTTTTCAATATTCATATATCACGTATCATATCCTATTATTTTCAAAATAAATGTATCGACGTATCGGATACATGTCGTATCTGATACACGTATCGTGTTCGTGCATCATAGGTCTTATATTTCCAAAATCCCAACAATAAGACCTTAACATTGTATCACAATTTGGAAAAATATAGTGAGTTGCTTATAAATGATTGATATGATTGGAACATTTAAACTAGAATAAGAACCATGTGAGTTTTCTTTATAATATCCTTCACTGTAGATGTTCTAACTCTATTGTAGTGGTTGCACAGGAAACTCTAGTGTCGTGTGCTGTTTGATTTGAATTACTTTGGAACATACATTCAATGACCTGAAAATTTATTTGAGTTTGTATTTGCATTGTGGAGTATGGTCATCATCATTGGTACATAAAATCCTACTAAGGCAAAATAAGTTCCTTATCTGTGAGGTGTAATAATTAATTTTAAATGTTGGCTATGTCCATGCATTTCCATTGGATTTCACTTTAATGATATTGGTTCTTGTTTGAGCAACTCCAAGTATTGCTCCATCAAGCAACACTAATTACCGCTCACCAATTTAGCCGGTCAATGATTTATTAATGTGATGTTGATCCAGGTGTTTCTGCTAGGAAGACTGCATCATCGGAATCTTGTAAATTTGTTAGGGTACTGCGTAGATAAAGGACAGCTTATGCTTGTTTACGAGTTCATGAGTAATGGAAGTTTAGAAAACCTTTTATATGGTAAACGGAAGATCTTCCATGATCCTCTTACTTTCTTTTACATGTTTTTCGTAGTCTACAATTATTACTAAATGTAACGTAGTTTTCACATTTTCCCTTTATGAAAAACAGCAGAGGAATTTCTATTTTTATTTTAACCCTTTAATCTTAAAAAAATGTTTTATGTGGTCTCTATTGAGAATAGTTGTTGCATGCATGTAGGTGAAGAAAAAGAATTGAGTTGGGATGAAAGGCTGCAAATTGCTGCTGATATTTCACACGGAGTAGAATACCTTCATGAAGGGGTATGTTTAATGTTATATTTTCTCCAATTCTGTATGAAAATGTCTTTGGTTAATATGAATATCTATGGAACAGGCAGTACCACCTGTCGTCCATCGTGATTTGAAATCTGCTAATATTCTGCTAGATCACTCAATGCGAGCTAAGGTAAGCTTGTTCCTGCCATTGCTTTTTTATGGTTTTATTCATTTTCTCATGTTTATTAAAAATAAGCCTAATTCAACCTGACAAAATTGGTTTGCAAGGTGAGCTTTGTACTTACTTATATACTATAAACTTGTCTTATCTCTAAACGATGTGAGATCACTTAACAATGTTGATATGATATCAACTCAAGTATTATAATCATTTTCAGGTACTGTGGTTTATAAGAAATATATGTAAATTAAACATAATCAGGGAAGTTTCAAAAGGACTGGTTTGGAAACTTTCAGTGACAAATCTTTTCAAATTGTTGCTGAATTACATCTGCTAAACTGTTGTAATGGTACCATATTTATACAAAAGGCTGAGAGAATTAATCCCATAACTTAAAAATTAGAATCACTGTGTCTAAAGAAGTATTTATATGAGATTTGAGTATCTTAGTATATAAATCGACAATATTTCCCTAATTATATTAAACATCTCATCACGGACCTGAACAATTTCAATGTTGAAGTTTCCCCAAAAGCAGTTGAGTTCTAAAGAAATAAAGTTTTCTGGTTATTTCCTGTTATTGTTTATTAATGATTATCTGCAAAATTACTGATTATGTAGGTTTCTGATTTTGGGCTCTCAAAGGAAGAGATCTTTGATGGCCGTAATTCTGGCCTTAAAGGTACATATGGCTACATGGATCCAGCATACATTACCTCGAGCAAGTTCACAGTGAAGAGTGACATTTACAGTTTTGGTATAATAATTTTTGAGCTCATCACTGCCATCCACCCACATCAAAATTTGATGGAATATATCAACCTTGTAAGTTATTTTTGCTTTGAAAACTAACTACTTCGTCTAGAATTCTTAGTGCTAGTGTTAGTGTTATAAGTCTTTGTACTGATGATTTTCTCTTCGTGTTTTTTTTTTTTTCATTTACTGAAAGGCTGCAATGGATTACGATGGTGTGGATGGGATTCTTGACAAGCAACTTGTGGGAAAATGCAACGTTGAGGAAGTGAGACAGCTTGCTAAAATTGCACACAAATGTTTGCACAAATCACCTAGGAAACGCCCCTCCATAAGTGAGGTTTCGCAGGCTATATTGGGGATTAAGCAAAGGCGTCTCATGAAAGAAGAGAACATGTCATTTGCAAGCACCAACTTCTCCCGAAGTGTGAGTCAAATAGATGAGCAACAGGTTGAATTAACTAGCATAATTACCATGAACCACAGGGAAATGGGGTGAATGCATATTCATATGTTTTGTTGTGAAAATTCTTTTTGAGTATAGGTCAAGGAAAATTTGTACAAAAAATCACTGAATGCCAGTAGCTGCATATGTGAGTCAGGATGTACAGATAGCAAGGGTGGATCTCATGCTACCCTGAAACATGATTTTTGTTTGTGAATGGTCAATTATCTTGTGAGTTTTTTATAGCTAAATTACACAAATAGATTCTACATTGAACCATCAACCATTTACCCATAGATGTACGCTTTCTACGGAACAAATAAAGATGATATGGTGATTGAAGGAAAGGAAAAGGTTTCATTTTTTATATTGTTGTTTGCTCACACTACTTAATCAACATGTTTATGAATTAATTTTCTCTTTGCCTTTTAGTAGAAAGCGTTTTTTGGAACTAAAAGTGAGCATAAGACATGTGAAAGGAATAGAAAAGTTAAAAATAGTACAGGTTGAAATGCCGTTGTTGCTGTTGCTGTTTGCTTGCTTATCTTCATACTCGATTGCTTTTGAGGGAAAATTTTGACACATTCTAAAATTATGTACAGGAAGGTAAATAAGTAAAGATAAAAGAAAAAAAAAGTGAATTTTACATAAAATAACTCTTCGATTTCGAAAAGAAAAGAAAGTGTTATATATATAAAAAAAATCTTTACTTTTATTTATTTTACTCAATTTTGTATTTCAAGTTTCTTTTAATCTAAGCAACCTACAACCCTTGTTTTCTAATTTATTTTCACTTTATCCTACTTTCTTTCTTTCCCATTTCCTTTCACGTTCAAACACGGGAATGATCATCACAACAAATGGCCGATATATACAAGGATTTAATGAAACTTCTCCAAAAAGATGAAAAGGCAACAAACAAACCACACTAGAAATATCATTTAGATCTCCAAGAAAAACATTTGGTATACACAACTTATTTTGGTATCTACTAGTCTCGATTATTCAACATACTACTAACCAGTAAACATAAAGATGAAAAATAGAAAGAAGCAAATGAGGACACATTCTTCACACCTACTGCTGAATAAAATCCCCTGCTCTATTTGCTGATGCAAGACCTCACTACCTGCAATTCTTCACTACTATCTACTCCAGCATACTTCTTCCTCCTGGACTTCCGAAAGTAAAGTTTCTGTACTTATTTATCTATATATAATAATTCAATGTGTACCATGGGATGGGACACATTGTACAAGCTTCTATTATTTATTAACTCGCTTCACCTTTCATCTATGTTCCCCCTAAAATTGGCATGAAGTTCCAAGTCTCTGTCTCTGCTTCTTGCTCGCATTTCCTTGTCTGCAATTAAAAAATGCTGGGATCAACAGCCTCGGAAAATTCTCAAGAAACTGATTCCACCTGTCTTCATCCATATCTGTTAACTTCACGAAACTTGAGCTTGCAGGCAAGTCATTCACAGTTGTATTTCCAGATGAGGTACCAGCTAAAAAGCCACCCTTTTGCTTTATACCCGATGGCTGCCAACCTTTTTCACCAGCTCTCGTGTTTTTCACAGACAAAGATAGCTTTGAAACATTAAGCACCCCATTTCCCACACCATTGTATTCGTGACCACCTAAAGGGGGTAACTCTACTTCACTTCCAGTCTCGTCCTCCTCCATCACACTCTCCTCTAGTTTACAAAGTGTGTTCCTAACGACTCCATTTCTTGCTCCAACTTGAAAAGGTGACATCACGGACAGTTTCTCTTCTACTTTTGTATTCAAATTCAAATCCTGATACTCACAATCTAACTCAAACTGAATTACATCCTTGTCTACTACTTCTGCTTCAAAAGAAAATAATTCTTCCTGATCTAACTGTTTCTTTGTTTCAATACAGATAAGCTCAAGCTCACTAGGCTCTTCTTCGTGTCCCTGAAATTCCCTACTCATCATTTCACCAATCTCTGCTAGACAAAGACCAAAAGCTGCCGCTTCCTTGAGGAAGATTGTGCAGAGAACTAAAACTCGCAAGCATGCTTCTCGAATCATGGGCAGTTCCATTCTAAGCATGTCTGAATCTCGAAATGGGTCTAAATTATATATGTAGTCGAGTTCGTCATCTGAGAAAGGAATTGATGCCTGAGGCCAATGGATCCATTCAAAATAAGGATCTTCCAAACTTTCAGGGAGACAAAGACCATGATCAATGGGAAAAAGCTCCACCTGGTCAAACCTTCCAGACCCTTCAAGCTTCCTGACCAGAAGATTTCCTGCATGTCTGTCGGTGTTTAAAATTCGCACATCCAAAATCCCAATCCTGTGAACAGCAGCAACAGGGAAACTAGAAGTTCCATGATCACTTGCATCAAAATCATGAGGAATGAACTGCTGTAGTGATGCAATCTTGCTTATTTGTTTCTTGTTATGATGCATACTACCATTGACCCTGTCATTAACGTTAAAAATAGAATGTCTGACCTTCACCAGGGCAGTACAGGGCACATTCGCAAAATGATCATGGTCGAGAAGGTAAGCTGCAACTTCTCTGAAACCTGTCTCCCCAACCCTCACTGAACGTTTCAGTCCTGGTTGTCCAAGAGTTTTGCCAACAAAACCTTTAGGGTTGTTTGGTGCATAAGGTTCCTCATCAGTCGGTTTCACAATAGCAACATTTTCACCGTTACTATTCCGAAAAAAATATGCACCACCTAATCCACCGTGAATGGGAATTGGTTCAATGCCAACTTTTATTGCCTTCATAATATCCTTAACCAGTTGTTTGGTTTCTGCAAACATATCTGAGCAACCTATAACCTCAATTGGCCCACCCTGATCCCTCTGCTGAAGATCCCTGCCAGTAGGTGAAAGGCATGGAGTAGATGAACTCCTGTGTAAAAAAGTCTTAGTGAGAAGAAGTGGAGAATCATTTCTAACCACACTTAGGTCATTCTTCAAGACCATGTCCCCGCATGTAAGGGAGCTTTCCTGAGTTGGAACATTGAATGCAACTTGCAATTTCCTTTTCACAGTATGGGCATTGTCACATCTATCTAATTCCATTCCCAAAACACACCCAGTATCAGTCTGAACAAATACACGTCTTCTCCCAGAAGGCTTTCTTTCCATTTTCTTATTTTCACAACACTCGCTAGGAGGTCCTTTGAAGGTTGCGACCACCATCTCATCATGTACACAGGTGTCCAAATCAGGATACATGAAAGGAAAAGTAGAGGAGGCAAACTTGAATGCCAGCAGCGAAGGTGGCAGTGGCAGAGGGTTTCCCTGTCAGGAAAACACCAAAATCGAATGCCGGCACTTGATGTTGCAGATAAGAGTTTTTTCCATACACAATCATAGTAAATTCAGCAAATGCGACAAAAATTCCCAATGTTCTCACATGACAACAGCTTACTCTACAACACAGATTTCATTCAACAAAACAGCTACATCGGAGATGTCACCTGATAACGCAAGTTGTTAGGAAATGAAAAATAAAATCACTACACCGACATATTGAAGGCAAATTCATTTTCTAAATCTTAATATTCAGTCAAGCATAGGGAAAGGATGTTAAACTTTATCCCAAATTAACAGTCTGACAAATTTAAAATTGGATTTTTAATTAGCTATATTGAAGGATCATAGGTACCTAATTAGTTATAGTAATTGAAAGAAATAGAAGTCGATGTGCATCACCTTCCATCAGTGTAATATATATAATGGCATATCTATCAGCAACTCCTAACCTAACTAAGGAAATCAGTGTTTACCAGTCACAATAAGAACCAGGATAGTTTGAGCTTATGAAAGAAAAAGAGAGGCAAATGATCTCAAGTAAACCCAAGGGGAGAACTAAAATTACGACCATATTCACTTGAAAGTGGAAAGTCCGATGTAATTTATGTTTTCAAAGTTTAATTTTCTTTCGTTTCCCTTACCTAATCTAAACAGTATCATAAAATATAACTTATTCTGGCTGGCATTTCCTCGTACTAAGTGGCCCCCAAAAGAAAGGACTTCTTGAAACATCTTTCAAAAGTTTAAATAATTTAAAATTTCTACGCTCTAACTTCCCTAACCACTCAACTAAAGACAAACCGTCCACCATTATTTAAAGCAATCCGGCCATAAACCTGACACTAAATGCATACTCTATCACAGGATCAAAGTCCACTATCAAAATTCATCAGTAAAATCTGACTGTATCATGCGAATTGCAATAGCCAAATGTGAAACTCTACAGCCCCAACCCAACGATGAATTTGGTTCCTTCTTTTCTTTAGAAACATCAGTGTCAGGGAAAAATACACATTTTTCTCTACACGTATCCACCAGTACACAAATTAGAGGAACACAAGCTTTACCTTGAGGTAAGAATTCACAGATCTCAGGATTCTAATACATTTAATAATTAAAAATACACTGACAATATTATTTATGTTATCATCTAATCACATGTCAATACTATTGATTTTTATATTGTTTAATAATTACTTAAAAATCAAGAGAACAATAATCTGATTGAATGAAGAACTACTATAATCAATACTGTTATTGTAAGGTAAATTGCGATAGAAGAAGTTTAGAGTAAAAAATGACAAAAATTTCAGAGATCCATCCACAACACATTACAATTCCAGACATTTTAAAATTTTATTCGTTGCGCAAAGATTTTAAAATCAATTAACAAGAAAACAAAACAATATAAGATTCTCGCCTTCTTCAGCCTCCAGAAAGAGCCAATAAGCCACAACGCTTACTACCAGAGGCTTCCGCCATCGTTAACGACTTTACCTTCACAGTACCTAAATCAACATCAACAAAATCACAAAGCAATCTTTAGCCTTAATTTCTCGGGAAAAGAAGACGATAATAATAAATTCAAACCGTTTGATTCCTATAAAAACTGAAAACGATTCAGTTCAGAAAATTAATTCAAACGTATATTCTAGATACAAGAAAACAAAAAGAATTAAAACAAGAAGAAGAGGAAGAAGAAAAAGAGTCACCGGCGAGAGGGGGGTCGAAGTGAGAGCGATGGCGAGTGGTGCGGAGGCACCGCCGTGAACGGCGGTGGTGAGATCCGAAGAGAAAGAGAATGATGTGCTTCAGTTGGTACTGTCCCGCCGCCCAGGATTTTTCGTTTTCTTGCGAACGAGATAGTACGGTCGATTCTGCTTTTACTCATTCTTATTTAAATCAAATTGATAATTATTATTATTATTTTATAACAGTTTAACGTTTTTTAAAATTCAGAAAATAGTACACTACATCCACAAAATTTGGACACGTGGGGATGTGTGGGTCCACAACAAACACATGGCAGTATTTCAAATGGATATATCATCTCAACTTTTTTATTTTAATTTTAATTAGTCGATGACGTGATAACTTATAATTATGAATAGTTAAAAATCTAATATAGATTGTATTTTGTACTTTGTATCATACGATCATCATTATTATTAAAATTGTTGATGAAAATATGATTATCATGAACATTAGTATAATAATATCTTATCTGTCGATATGTAATTGATTTGACATAAAGTTTCTGCCATGGTGGATATGACGCAGTGTGTCTTGACAAAATTAATTATGTAATATTTTTCTATTTCTTTACTTTTCCATGCATTTTAGTATAATTTTCTTTACTATATAATCTCTTAAATTTGTAAAATATATTATATAAAATAGTCTTGGAAAATATATGCATCCAGTGTGATGACGTTATGACGGGCTTATAATTTTTGGATGTGAATACTAATTAAATTATCAACTAGTGTTAAATTATATTTTGGTACAAAATTTTCCAATATTTGATAAATATTTATTATAAAAGTTGGAAAAGATAGAGTATCTCCATCATAAGCTTTTTAGAAGATTCCTTCCTTGTTCTTATTCGTTACAATACGTAACACAGAGAGAACCTGGAAAATCAAGAAAGAGTAGAGTGAAAAAATGGGAACAGCTATTGTTTTTTATTTTCGACGTAATTAAAAGAGAAGAACGAACGATGTCCATATCTCTCTTATGACTTCGAGGAACCCATAAGATAATAGCTCATTTGTTAGTTGTATAATCCAATATTAAGGATTGTGTTTCTTTTTTTCTGTTTGAATAGTTGGTCATGAGGGTGATGTTGTTAGTATAGAATTTGATATTTAGTTAATTTATTTGAAGTTTTGTAGATTTTTAAAAATTTCAAACAAAATACTTAGCTTGTAGATAGGTTAAGAAACATTAATATATTGTTCACATCCCTCAAGTGAGTTGTATTTAGTAACGATTTTCATTATTTATCATTGTAAAAACTCAAGTTGATGAAAGGATAACACAAGTGAAAATTTGTAATTTGAGTAAGAGATTGCAACTTTCTCCTCTAAAAGTGTTGACCCTCAGGCCACAACAAGTTGGTTGCTCAAGCAAGAATGTTGCAAGAGTTATGAAATTTTGTAGATCATGCAATCACGTCAATGCACTTAATGGAGAATTTGTTGATCAAAGTGTTGATGAAACATTGAATCTCATTACAAGAACGTCTAAGCGTGTAAAGTAGATATTTGAGAAATAAGTGGCAAAAGCTGTTGGGTAAACTTAAATGGTAATTGAGAAAATACTTTAAGACTAGAAGTTCACTAGTAGTATTTTGATAGTAGTTGGATAAGTTTATTTATTTTGGTTTGTTAGTTGTTATATTTAATGTACGTGGTTGAATGGTCAAGTTAAAGAGTCTATAAAAAGATTATGTAATGTTCATTGTAAAATACAACAAATCTAAATATAGAGAGTGTTTATCGTGAGAGACCTGTTCATCAACAAATATAGTTTTAATCTATGTAGGTACACTCAAGCACACATGAGGATACTTAAATAAGTTTTTTTTTTTTTTTAATTATGGAAAGTGACGAGGTTGGTAAAGAGATACATGGATGTAATATGTATGATAATGTATAATATGTATATTGTGATGTACATTGTTGAGAATGATGGTAAATAATATGTACATAAGGTGATACAAACACTCACATATTACAATAATTATATGAATCCAATGTGTGTAACATCATTTTTGTGAGTCAATGCAATGACATTGAGAGAATCTCAGACAATGGTTCAAAATATTGTATTGTTCGTAAATATTACGTAATCAAAAAGTTTTTTTTCTAATATAAATCAACAAATGTTTCCTTGGTAATATCATTTCTTCAAATAGTTCCAAGGAATAACTTCTCATGAATCCATAAAACAAATTCAATAATATGTATAAACGAAGTACAAAACCAACATAAAATTATTGTATTATTAGACCACTACCAATTATAAAGAAGATTAAAGGTAAGTGATATGATAACAGAATCATTAATAAATTGAATATTGACTTTGGAAACCATGACAAGTTTCATATTATATTTCTTATGTATATTCATAATCATTTTGTTTCTAATTAGAAGGACAAATACAATCTGCTTCCTACAAATTTCATTTGAATGGAAATAAGATGAACTGGACATATGATTCATATGAGATTCACTATAGAAGCTTCAATAATTTAAATATGAAATTCAATTTTTTGTTTAATAATGACAATTTTTTAGAATTATAATAAGTGGTATGTATATGTAAATATGATTATATGAAAATGTTTAAGGATGTTGCGTATTTAATAGCATGAGATAGGTTGTATGTCTGAATAACAATATTATGAATTATGGGATTTCATTTAGAGACAAATAATTGGATAAATGGACACTAAATATTTGTGTGATGACTTAATAGTTATCAATGAAGTATTGGTATGATATGTTGAGATATGGTGCAAATATTAAATTAAAATAATTGAAAATACATTAAAATTTTATTGAAATATGAAGTCTCATACTATAAACTGTTAATGAAAATTTAGTATTCTAAGTTGAGAGTTAGTTATACTCAACTAAAAAAAATAAAACATAGAAATCACTTTATTATAAAAGATTATACAATAAACCTATTTAAAATAATTTTAGTTCTTGAACTATGATGTGAAATTGAAATTCATTTATGTCCAGAAATTTTGACGTATTCTGGTTTCAAACTTAAAAAATGAAAAAATATAATTCTTTTAATCTAATTACGATAAATTTTTTACGTGTCAAATGTATTTCCTAACAAACATTAAAGTGAAAACCAAATGATATAAATAATTCAAATGACAACATGAGATGTGATTGACATGTAAAAAAAATATCGTAACTAGATTAAAATATTATATACATTAATTTTTAAAGTTTTGTAATTAAAATGATCAAAATTTTGATCAAAAACAAATACTAATTTTATATCAAAATTTATAAAAAAAATATATTTAACCCAAAAATATATTATCATACATACTAGATCGATGACAAATGTTAATATCCTTATAAACCTAATAATAATAATAGTGAAGAAATAATTAATCTTTATTTATATGATATAAATTGGTATATGACCTTAAATACACTTGGCATTAAACTATTAATATATAAAATGTTATTGATATATAAATTGTTATTAAATACTTAATGAAAAAAATAATAATTACACAAAAGGAAAGTTTGTGAATTTGACGAGGAGTAATTATACTCTAAGGTCATGTTTTCCTAAAATGAAAAGGAATGAATGAACAATGTATAAAAGTAGGGTTTGATTTGATGGCACATGTAGAATTGAAAAGATCTTCTCTCACAAAACAAAAGCTACAATAAATGAAGAAGAGCATTGCATAAATACCAAACGTTCCAAATGAGCAATAAATAGTGTCTCTATCAACCGTCGCAAAATAATAATAACATATTACTACACTTCACTTACCACCTCTGCTTCTCATTAAAAATACAAATATGACTCCCAATTTTCAAACCAACACTTAAATGTTCAACGTCTCTGTCTCTGTCTCTGTCCACTCTCTCATTTTACACACGCATTCAAACATTCCATTAATTTTTTATTTTTTTTTAACTAAAATTCCATTCTATTTATTTATTGTGAAAAGATGTGGGATAAATTATATTGTTAACACAGCCAGGTGTTTAAATTAATGTAACCACATGCTTTCATTTTCCTTAAAAAAAGGTATTACGTTACATTAACAAGACACATTTTAGGTTAAGAAAGGCAAAAAAATAATTTCTTAATATGAAAAAAGTGAGGCCTTAGTGGCATAGCTGTCCATAAGAATTAGGTACTTGACTACTTGTTAGGTCCTCCGGTCAAAGGAGAAAAAGTTTTCTATCTGTTTAATCTGTCACAATATCAGGTAGTTTTAATATTAAAAAAAGAAGAAAACTAAATTAGAGTTTTTAAATATAAAAAAAAGTCTTCAATCGCGTATTCTTAATATATATATATATATATATATATATATATATATATATAAAATATGCATTTTCATAATAAGTTTATAAATTTAAATATTTAAAAGATGTGAGTTGGTGTTTTTATAATTATTAATTTTATGTTAGAAGTGAGTTTAAAGTCTAATTCAACCTCATAAAACCGATTAGTTTGTAAGATGAAATTTACACTCCATTTATATAGTGTGATATGAGTTTTTTGTACGTCATACGCCTAATTTTTTTGAAATATTTTCAATTGTTTTAGTAGATGGGGACGGAATTGTTGGAACCGATGTTCCCTTTCTAAGAGCAGAATCGAAATATAACGTCGAACAAATAAGTGTAACTGTTGAGTTCTATGATGATAAGCTTAATGAAGTAAGTTATACTAATCCTACTATTGTGAAAAAATATGCTAATCGTGTTCAATTGGATAAAATTTTTGAATATTATCTCTAATCGACGTGATTTTTCTAACATTTCGTGCGGTTAAAAACATTGATTAGTTTGATTTTAAAAATCATATGAATATAATTTGATAATTTAAAAGAAAACTAAAAATGGCGTTTTCTTTTAATAATTTTAAAGTTGAACTAACTAACCAGTATTATTCCTGTAAAAATGTCCTTTCATTTCAAACAAAATTTTAAATACAATTTTTAGTGTTTCAGTATCGTTATTTAATTAAAATTAATGTTTCTTTTTCGTAATTCATACAATAAAAATTACACTAAGATTATTTATAAAATAATTTCTACTTCTGGTCGAAAAATCACAATCAAGATACGATATAAGTTTATGTCCTTTTCCTTGGGTCTCACCGTCACCGCACGTGGCCCATCTCAATAATGGTATTGTGAAAAATAATTTATATTTTCAATCACTAAGAAATTAATGTTACCATAAAGCAAATTCATTATTCGTGTAGATAAAATTTTATAAGATTAAGAAATTATCATATAAGATGATTTAAAAATAAGTAGTAATTAAAAATATTGTTGCATTATTGAACACAGTTTTTAGTTAAACTGTATTTCGTGGTGTTTCTTAATTTTATTCTTATGAAATAAAATTCGTGGAATTTATAATTTTGTAAACTTGGTCGAAGTCAATGTTTGATTAATCTTAATTATGTATTTTTTTCATTGAGTCTATTACTTTTCTTGACATAATAAATTCATATTATTTATTTATTTTTCTCAATTGGGTGACTGAATATTATTTTTGTTTAATCATCTTAGTTATTTGTTCTTATGATGTGTTAGTATTTAAAAACTCAGTTTTGTAACTAATTTACAATTGATTTTTATTGTTGGATGAGAGTAAACTAAAACAAAGAAGAAAAAAACAAAAATCAAAGTACAGTGTTGGAAGATTGTGAAGGTCGTCGAAAGAATTTTATTTTCATCAACGTATTTTCGTTTTCACTTTTTTTTTTCAATCTCATTTCATGTTTGTTTTGGTGTTCAATCCCACTATTGTTCCATAGCCTCCTAGTACAATAGTTCGGTTTTTTATTTATTTTATTTTCGTTTTTGTTTATATTTATCTAACAATGAAAATCACCTATTATATTAACTATAAAATTATAGTTTAATATTAAAATTACATAAAATAATATTTTAGCGACAATTGAACAAGATAATAGGGTAAGAAAAAAATGTTGTTGGATACTATTTGACTATTTATGTAGGAGTAAAATCAATCATAAAAAAATTAAACTTTTGTATTTGTAAAGAAAAAAGAAAGTAAAAAATAATAAATGATAACGTTTAATGAAAAGTATTTTCGGTGTCACCTAATAAAAAAATAATATAAACTCAATTGAACAAAAAATATTGTAAAAATACTCAATAAATAAATAAAAATTAACAGAAACTCAACTTAAAATACCTAAATTTATCAAATACTTGAAACTTATTTGAACTTTAAAATTAACATTTAAAATATTTATATCATGGATGATAGATTCGAAGTGAAGTGAATTATTATTTATTAGATTTTTTTTAATTACATAAATATTATTAATCAAAACCACAATCATAAGTATCCTTTGATAAGTTATTTATGAACAAAAACAGTTTTCTTAAATCTTATATAAATATCATATAAAAGTTACTATTTACCTGCTCTGTGTTCATTGGTTAGCCTAGACACGGGTGCAGGATCCGTTTCCATGTCCATGAAACTGTTAAACTTTGTTGGGAGGAAAAGAAAGAAAAAAAATGCAAAACAAATTTTTGAAAAGAAAAAAATAGAAAGAGAAAGAGAAGAAGATAGAGAAGCTGATCCTGTCCTGATCCAACTCGAACAAACAAAAGACTCTCTTGTTTGTGGCTATGTATGAAGACATGAGAAAACATGCTTTAACACGTGCCTTTTCAACCCCATTGCTTCCAACGCTTTTCTCATTCTGACTATTCCACACTTCCTTCTTCTCTTCTCAGTTCCTCTTCTCAAGAGAGAGAAACAGTGAGACATTTTTTTTTCTCACTTCTCAATGAAAGGGGAACTGAAAATGAAGTCAAAGATGAAATGGGTTGGCCTGTTTGGCCTCGTGCTCTCTGCTTTCTCTATCTTTATTCACTTCCTTCTTGCTAGATTCACTCAAATGGGTGCTGCAGACTATGAGTCCTCCATCACAATCTTCTCTTGGAGACCCATCTTCGAGAAACCGATTCCCCCCACAAATGTAATCCTCTAATCACATATCTCGCCCAAAGATCTCACCTTTTTCTACAATTTCAAGTGGGGTTTTACCTTTGCATTGCTTTGGTATCCCCAACATTCTAGGGAGTGTTGATGGTTCCAAGTTTCGGCTTTGTGCTCTGGAAAATGACAAGGGACAACATTCCGTGTCATTTTCCGCGTGTTGCTCTAGTTATATGCTGTGCTGGTTTCTGCTTTTCTCTTTTTCATCGAAATAAGCTTAACAACGTTGCTTTTGTTCATTGGTTGGGATCAGTCGCTTGCCTCGTTTAACTGAATTTGGAGCACGGTGTGGCTCCTATGTATTCGATTCACTGACCAATTAGCTTCTGGAGTCTGTTTTCATTTGTGGATTTTTTTTTTTAATTTTGTTCTTTGTCCCTTTATTTTTCTGTTTCAAATATTTGTTCTTGTTATTTGTGCTGCAGAGTCCCTCTCATAGAAGATTATGGGGTCCGGTGAAGCGTCTTGAATCACTGTATCCGGATTCAAATCCGCAAGGAAATTATGCTGGTGAGTTCAATGTTTCATCTTTTTTACTGAACACTTCTATTGCTTGAAACATCACAGGATTTTGTACTGGTCTATTTGATATTGACTTTTCTGCTTACCAAACTTGTGATTTATTTTGGGGTTGTCTATCTGCTAAAGTGAGTTGAGTATTGATTCTGAACTTTAACAAAACAGGTCATCTATAGAAAATTTTAGGCACCTTTTTCCTGGCTTTTCTATACTACTATTACTATAAGAAATGGACTTAGGACTATCTGGTTATGTAAAGCCAATGCAGTGCCTCTGTCATATATAAGCATGTGATGTGATATTGTGTGACTGGAACTCGTTCCCTTCAGTTTAGTGCTTATTTAGGCAAAATCGTTTTTCTTTCCATGATAATTGAGTCTAAATTTATGTCTTATCCTTGGGGTAGTAGTACTGCTTATGTTTGTGTTTCTCATTGATGAGCAATTATATCACCTACTTCAATAAATCAATAATAACATGCTTCATTGACAATATAAGATATCAAGTTATCTGAAGGGGTCTGTGGAGTTTGAACTTCAGTATGCGTATCTCCATATTAATGTCTTTGTAAGAATGTTTGATCACTATGATCATATGTTGCCCTGACCTTATATTTCCTCTAGCACGTGTATTTCCTTTCATTTTCTGCCTTGTTTTTGTGTGTACATAGCAAGATTGTGAGACTTTGTCGCTCATAGTCCCAAAGATTTCACCATGCAAATTATCAGACATTTGGATCTTTAAATATGTTGCTCACCATGCATTTGATTTTGTTTCTCTATGTTTTTATATGTAAGATATATTGTACTTTAAATACCATTTCCTTTATTTTCATACTTTATGTTACATGTAAAATCAGACAAGTTCTTTGCTGGAGGGAAGAGACTTGTGCTTCTGTAAGTTACTGTTTAATTTTTTATCTCTCTCTCTCTGAAAGAAAATATCTCTATCTTTCCTCACAGATCCTGTTTCACAAACAAATGGATTTATTTTTGTTCGGATACGAGGTGGTTTTCATGAGATCAGGAATTCGGTAAGGGTGGTTCTAAGTTTTAAGGTTTTAAGACATGTTATATTTAAATCATACTGAGCTGAACCTATAGCATTATCTTGTTTTTTTCAGATATGTGATGTTGTTGTGGTTGCTCGACTTCTCAATGCTACATTAGCTATGCCTGAGATCCAATCAACAACCAGCAGCAAGGGAATAAGGTTACTATTCTTCCATAAAATTACTGAAGCTTACGTTTAACTCAGTCTAATGTGATCTAAATTATGTGTTTAAACTATTTCACTATTTTTTTGTATAATTATTTTTATGCAGCTCTCAGTTCAAGAGTTTTGCATACCTATATAATGAAGAGCAATTTGTCCTATCATTAGCAAAAGACATCACTGTTGTAAGAACTCTTCCAAAAGAACTAAAAGGTGCAAGGAGAAAGAAAGAGATACCTGTCTTTAGAGTACCATATTCAGCATCACCTTTTTATTATTTTCATCATGTTCTCCCTGTATTAAAGTCACATTCGGTGGTTGAACTAGTTGTTTCAGAAGGTGGATGCTTGAAGGTAAAGGCAGCTTTTGCTCAACCTATCCATAACCTGTTTTGATCTAAATTTTCCTTCCAGAGTTCAAAGTCAAAGGTTTATTTTTTGAATTTGTTTATTTTTGTTTGAATGGAACTGGCTTGGTGAAATCTGTAAACACTGCCGATCTTATAATTCTGGGCATTCTATGATGTGTAGAAGAACAATTTAAATGTGGGTCATTGAGGAACTTTGTTTTATTACTTTACTGGGATTGGTATTCTTAGTTTCTGAATTAGGGTTTTGCCACATTGAGTAACGTACAACACTCATGCTGCTATCTTTCTCAATCTTCTGTCTTTAGTTCATAAGCTTGCAGTTGCACTACACCACTCAAAGCTGTTAGTTTAAAATGGTTATTATTTTGCCTTTATTAAAAGTACCTACAAGTGATTGTTTCTCTTTGCTTTCCCTCCCTTCTTAGGCCACTCTTCCTCCCGATTTTGAAGAATATCAAAGGTTGAGATGCAGAGTATCTTTTCACGCTCTTAAGTTTCGACAAGAAGTCCAGGAACTTTCTGCTAAGATTTTGCAGAGGCAAGTTCACTGCTTCTCTCAATTAAGTTTGTTCTTCTCATTCATACTCTTTCTCTCCTGTTGGCTTATGTATAGTTCATTATATGATTGCAGGTTACGAGCTCCTGGCCGTCCATTCATTGCATTTGACCCTGGCATGACTAGAGAATCTTTAGCATATCATGGTTGTGCTGAACTGTTCCAGGTATATGATCAATCAGGGATAACTGTCTCTTAAACTTCGTCATCTCGTCATATTTGAGCTATTATGGTCTTTTTGCTAGGATGTACATACTGAACTTATTCAACACAAACGGTCTTGGATGATTAAACGTGGAATTGTCAAGGGGAAGCTTTCAATCAACTCGGCCGAAGAAAGACTAAAAGGCTCCTGTCCTTTAATGCCTGAGGAGGTAAGATTTTCTTTTAGTTGTTTATAGTCAAGTTAATGTGCAATGAATTGGTAGTATACTCTCTCCAAAGATTGATCATTTACATTTATTGCAGATGTATAGTTATGCCATATGTTTTGAGAGAGAGAACTACCCTGGTTGATTATATGATTTACCATTCTGATCTCTTGCAGATTGGTACGCTTCTGCGTGCATATGGATACTCAAGGGATACGATTATATATGTATCTGGGGGAGAAGTCTTTGGTGGACAAAGGACATTGATCCCTCTTCATGCTATGTTCGAAAATGTTATTGATAGAACTTCTCTAAGCACTCCTTGGGAGATGATTAGGCTCTATGGGCAAGAGGTGAAGCTTGTTGATACTCCTGGACCACCACCTTTCACTGAAGAAGTAACAAAACGTGCAGCTTGGAAAAATGCAGGTCCACGTCCTCGCCCGCTTCCTCCGCCTCCAGCGAGGCCGAAATCATACAACATAGAAGGTTGGTGGGGTTGGGTTGCTGAGAGTGATAACGAGCCTGATAGTACAGTTATGGAACTGAGGACCAATGCCCATAAATTACTATGGGAGGCTATTGATTATGTGATTTGTGTTGAAGCTGATGTATTCATCCCTGGATTTGACCTTGACGGTAAGGGGCATCCAAATTTTGCTAGCTTGGTGATGGGCCACAGGCTATATCAGTCAGCAGCATCAAAGACATTTAGACCTGACAGGTAAATACCTCTATTTTCAATGTATGTAAATGCAATGTTTGCTTGAAAGTTCCAATTCTTTCCAACACCTTAATACAATGTTTTTTGTCAGTTGTGCCATTAAAAACTAAGACAACTAAAAGCAATGTATTCGAGCAAGATGATTAGGAAGATTTGCTAAATTCATATGTAATTACAAAACAGAATCTTCATTAATACCATTTAAAGATGGGCAGTTTTAATACTTTGTGATCATAATACATTGGTGCAGAAAGGAAGCTGCTAAACTTCTAGATGAGATTCGGCAGCACATGCATCATGCAAACCGTACATGGTTAGAATCAGTTCGCAGGCATTTGACAAAAACATTACTTGATGGAATTATAGAAGCATCAAATAAATCAAAGCTACAATCCTTTCTCTCTCATCCAGTACCTGAATGCTCTTGTCTCCGGCGTGACTCCTTTGAAGTATCAAAGAATTCTTCTAGCCCTTCAACTTCCCAATTATGGAAAGCTCTCAGTGTCACTCGCCGGTGTCCCGCATGGATGGACAGCGGTCCAATTTCTCTATCGAAAGATAAGGAAAATGAGGAGGTTGTAGATGAGGATGATTCTGTATCCGAGTTATTCTTTAGAGAAAGTGCTGAAAATCATGAAGGTGATGCAGAAGTGAACAATAAAGAAGAAAATCAATTTGAGGATCAAGAAGATGAGGGTGGGGATAGGTGACATCAAGCTTATGTGTTGCTGGTTCATCTGGCAATTAATAATGGATTTGCATTCTTCAGATTCATGTACATAATCAATTGCTGCTTCCAAATGTTGCTTACTGGATTCAGTTTTGGGTGAGAGAAGCACTAAAAGCCGCGTATATATGGCTCTGAACTTCTGAAATTCAGAAAACATGTTTGCTGAGAATCATCAGATGACATTAGTTTTTTCTCTTTGGCTCAAGTTCTCAAATATATAGGCTAATTTGTTGACAACATTGTCAGTTTTGTTGTAACTTTGCATGATCTTCGTGATTAATATTAGGTTTAAGTGCAGTTTGAATTCTTTGCTACTAAAACTTCCTGCTTTTTGCTGCACATACTCAGACTGTACTAATTTAACTCATTTTTATACCTGGTGAGAGAAGTAAATCATCACCCATATTATTTACTTAATGAATACACCTAAGATATTGTTATATATTTTCTCCCAACTTTTCTTTCAACTTAAGTAGCCATTATTTACTTAAGTTTCTGATCTTTATAAAAGATTAAAAATTTCAATTTCTTTTTGTTTTACAAAAGGTTTTATATTCTCGTTCACTTAAACAGTTTTACTATATTTTTTCATTGGAACTATGGATTAAGATCTAAGAAACTTACAATATTTTTTGAAGTCCGGAACTGATGTAGAAGTGTGCAAAAACAGATAATAAAATGAATGGCATATATAACCTTGGTATTCTCTCATGCATGTACGTAGAAACCGCCTATTATGGTAAGCATCAAAGTGGAGTTATTGGCATCAGACAGAATATTTATTCAAGTGTGGTCCAAGTACCAACCAATACATCCAAGTGTGGTCCAAGGAAACTTATGCCTTTCATATGAACCAGCACCTCATTGAAAATGGCAGAACGTGAGTTTATTGGTGAAATCAATCTAGTTGTGGCAAACTCCAAAATGGCATTGCTCCATGACAAATGTGAAGTATATGCAACAAAACCTACAATTTGTACATTTCAGATTATTTTTTTCTGAATGCCTTACTTCTTTTGGGTCGCAGGAAGAAATGTACAATTGCTTTTCATGGACAATGGAATGACCCTAATACTTTTTCAAAATCTTAACACTTTCTTACGAGTATTATCTGGAGTGTAATAAAAAAAATGTTAAATTGCATATTTTGGAAGTCTTTCAAAAAATTGAAATTAGAATAAATCTAAAATAAATAATCTAGAATTAGTATTTGATCATTTTGGATTATTGATTTTGTAAAACTTCATGGAAATTTTTATCTTTAAAGAACACATTTCTGGAAAATTTCAAAACCTATTGTAGAAAGTTCACTGCCAACTTCTAAAAAAAGCCAACTTTATGAAAGGTGCTAGTTTTGAGCATATATTGCAAAAAACTTCTCCATGAGGCTGTGCAAAATTGTAGTTTTGTTTATAAAAGTAAGTGGGGTAATAGCAGTATTTTATCATATTCGGGATATCCTTTTTTTGTAAAGGATTCTGAAATTTCAATATTTTGCTGTAATGAGTAATGAAAAATTACAGGAAAAAATTACCAGGGTGAAAAAAGTAATTGTCAAAGAAATGTTCCCCAGTTGGTTGTGGGATGTCATGCAAATACTTTTGTGGTCCGTGTCCTTGACAAGGATATTTTCCGGCTATATACTTTATTTATCCACTGTTTTTAGGATTTAACACATTGAACTTGCATGATAAGATTATCTTCAATGATGAATTTTCTGGCAAAGAATGATTAACTTGAGCAATCTCATTTAACAAATTTTATTATGGGAGTAAATGAAGTAATTGGCAAACAAAAATATTGATAATGATTATCGACTTCATGGCTTATTACCAGAACATTCATTCCCTTGTTACGTGACACAACTTGAACAGGTTCTGGATACAAGTCATTTCGAGAAGTAATCTCATCATTAACAATAATATATTGTGTAATTTCTAACAAAATTTTGATGTGACTTATAAAACATGATGTAATTCTCACACGGGTAAACTCTCATCCAGACTGGCAATCGAATGAACATGGCCTACAAGAATTGGCAGCATTAATACTAAAAATTATCTTTTAAAGAAATGTCAAAACCATGAGTTTATGACATTGAACTATCAGGTAGACTTGAAGGCAATAAAATGGAAAATTGTTGTGGAAGCACAAACCTATGTGACATTTTATTTCTGAATGTCTTGGTACCAAAACCAGTATCCTGAAATAATATACATTTTATCTGGCTCTAACCAGCATGGCAAAAATGAACTGATCCACCCAATCCCTCTTGTTCTCTCATCCGAGGACAAAAAAAATAATGAAACTCATGACAAAATAAGCATGAAGGGATCTCTAGCTTGCTTCTTGTCTGAGCCTCTTTGAACTTTGTTCGGATTCAATATTGCAGTAATCAACTCCAGAAACTGATATTGCTGGATTGCTCACAAATTGATTTTCATGAACCTGAATAAACAAATAATATACGAGATTAATTTTAGAATTTGATTAGAATGCACTGACAAAAGTAACAATATTGATTTACTAGTTGTAAATTGGCCAGTTCAGTTATAAAGATATACGTTGTTATCAACTTCCTCTAACTTTTCTTTCTAATGAATAATACTGTCATACGCTAATTCTATGCCAAAAGGGCAATAACAATGCTGCAAAGTATCTTCCAAAAATAATTCAATTCAATACAAGTCAGAACAAACTTGGTGCTAAAAACATGGAGCATAAACGAACCTTTGAACTATATGGAGAGGGGACCAACCCAGCATTTGCTCGTCTACCAACATCAATTTGCACCGAAAGATTAGTCTGGGACATATCTACCCCGGAAGACTGTAGCACTTGCGTGAGAGTGTCTAAAATTCTGTTAAAACACATAAAAACTGGATCAACAGTGGCATGAATGATATATTCCCTTCAATGATGCTTGAGGTAATTGACTCAAGTGCTAAAGAATTAATGTCCCTAAAAGGCAAAGTTGCATATTAAGAAGGTGAAGAAGAAAGCAATGTCAAATGCAACAACTTTGTGGGAACAGAAAATTCTCTTGCCAAATTTCCTCCCCTTTATTTGAGGGATAGATTCCCACGCTCAATTGTAAGTACAATTTCCAACATTTTACTTTTGACAAGATGAATTCATTCACTTTAATACAAGATTTCGACAAGATTTAAACTGATAGTAGTAATTTCAAACAACAGAGTAAGATTTGTAAGGTTGAGAGATAAGAGAAAGAAGATTCCAGATTATAAGAGAGATCTAACTGCCTATAACAAACATATAACTACCAGTAAGAGTCCTAACAAGTTAGTTGGGGAGTTAAACACTATCGTACCTATAAACTACTAAAAAGAGACGAAAATTGTCTTCTGCTGAGTTACTATACTCAAATCAAGAACAAAGAAACAAACAAGGAAATTCCTGATTGGTTTCAAAGAGCATAATTCCATGCAATGGACAACAGCACACATGAGGGGATTATTCATATGATACTTTGAGCTATAAATGGTTACATATATAGATAGATCCCATTCTTCTCACTGTCATATAAGTTACTTACTATTCAGGAAGAATTATTAATTATGAACTCCTAACACATTGCTCACGCATTCTAAATGTAGTTTCAAGCAAATAATTAACACAAGATTGATGAAGAAAAACTACTGTTGAACTTATACAACAAACTCACCCTTGAGAATAGGCACTAGAAATGCTATCTGATCCAGATTCAATCACTAGCTCCTCCGGTTCCTTCATTGTACTATCATGTGGAAGAATATAGTTGCCCTTGTTTGATTTATCAAGCCACAATTGTGGCTGGGTATGGGAATGCATGTCAACGTTAGAAACAGATTCCTGAAGATGTTGGGTTGCCATACCACTGCTAACAACTGGATCAAACATGTCCAATCGCATTTGCATGGTCAGGGGAACTGCTTCTGTTGATGAACCAGGGATGTGGCCCTTCTGAACAGTCATCATTGAGAAGTCAGACTCCATAGGGTTCGGTACATTTCCGGGAAACAGTGGAGAGGCACTGTTATTTTTCTCATCAACAGACCCATTTTGTATAGTTTGAGAAGGATCTGTAGTATTTTCAGCATGCCCGTGATGATTTCTCTAAAAATAACAAGATGAAAACAATAAACTTTAGATTAAAAGTTACTGTCACTATTTCAAGGCAGTAAGCCACAACCAACCATTGTGACAAATAGTTCACTGAAGTTGCCACAATGCCATCCCTGAATTCATTCAACTATGCATACTGGATTACTTGCTCTGGAAGAAAAAGGATATTGTAAATTAAAAAAAAAAAACTACAAGAAGACGTATGAGTTCAGAGAAACAGCTTAAAGTAGCGAAATCCTAAGCTTGAAAGGTACTTAAACTGTTGTATAAGAAATTTTATGCAGTGGCAGCATGAGTACATGACATATGACCAAGTACATAGGTGAGCCGAAATCCATGTTGGTGACCCTGCTTAGTGGGAATAAGGCTTTGTAATCATATCTGTTTCTTTTGCCGTCTATATAAAATGAATCCTTATACAATCAGAGAATTGCAAGTCTCACAATGTCGAGCAATTGTGTCGGTCCAAATTTCAATTATATTGCCCTTGCAAGATCCAATTTCAGATAATGGGTAGAACCATATCAGGAAAGCTATTGCCATGCATTTCGCAAGATTTCATAAATCAAGGTCCAGAGTGAACACACAAACTGAAAAATATTTACATTACACCATTGCATATAACTTTACCCATGGAATTAGCTTCGTTGGCTCCTGACTCCATCCTTCATAAGACTGCTCATAAATTTGTAACTTTTCCTGTAGGAACTGAATATACTCGATAACCTGAAAAAAAAAATTCTAATTTAGTTTACAAGAAAAAGAATTATCCATTAAGATGTACACAAGAAACAAATGGTTAAATGTCGAATGAAGCACCTCCAACAAGAAGGATGCCTTGTCTCTTTTTTGATCATTTTGAGGTATGAGATCTCTCAGAACTTGAAACCTGGCAGACAAACATAGTTTTTTTTTCAAGCAACCAAACATTGCCTAAATACTAACACAATCACATCACACTTCCAGTAAAAATCTACACTACAGACACGAACAATGAACTCAACAACTACTTTTTAATTCAAAGCTCACCTTTCATTAATCTTGCTCCTTCTACGTTGCTCAGTCTCTGAATGCTTCGAACGATGCGTATTCCCCCTCTTCCCCGTGCTGGGTTCGTCCACCTTTACTGCCAAGTCACACAAGGTAATAAATAACCATGTTCAAAATTGAAAATTGAATGGCAGAATGCCATCGAAAAGGCAAAAAGATAAGAACTTTTAGACCCCCATCAATGAATCAATCGATAAACCCTGTGGGGTGTTGCACAGACAAACCACACAGAGAGAGAGGGAGAGAGAGAGAGAGAGAGAGAAACCTTTGTTGAGAGAGGCAGAGGTGTTTGCAGTTAGGAATTCTTCTTCTTCATCGTCTTCCAATTCATCTTGATGCCCTTTTGCAGACCTAGCCATTAGTTTCGTCCAAGTGGAAAAATTTTGCTGAGAAAATTCGAAGAGAAAGGAAATGGTATGAAAAGTGCAATGTGTAGAACCAAACTAGTAGCAGTGGTACGAGGACACCACGAGTTTTAACTGAATCGATACCTAATCTCACCGAAATTTTCTGATTAATTTTATTAGGAACACAACAGATAAATTTGAAGTAATTAACCAACATAAAATCCGAATTACTATAAAATTATGTCTGTCGCATACAAGTTCGGTTTGTTTAGCTTTTGATCAGTTGTACTACGTTATATAAATAAATGTAAATATACAAAGAGAATAAATAAAGTTATTTTTCTTGTTCTATCATAATTCAATATTCAAATGCGAATTAATTGTTTAATTGAATTATGAAAAAAATAAACAGGTAATAGAGTTTTTAATTTCTACTATATAATTACAAAATATTTTTTTTCTCTCTAAATAAAAAGTATATTCTTTATTCATTTTATTCTGTAGATTCATGTGTATTTTTAAAATTCTAGTGAACATTTAAAAACTGATTTTTTTGTAGGCATTAAAATAATCATAGATTTAGAAATGGACGACTTAAGACTTTGGGTCTTAACTTCAAGAGTTAAGACTTTCGAATACACATTTTATTTTACTTTATATATCTCTTTATGCGCACCTTTTTATATTGTTATGCAATTCCCTTGTTTCCTATTTTATAATGTAAAAGTTTTGTGTGTCTAATTTTTCATTTTTAATAATTTATATTATAAATGTAAATATTCTTTAAAACTACATTTTTTAAAAGACACACGATCATATAAAATATAATGATATAGAAACCTTATCATATATTAGTTTGTATTGTATGGTTTTTTTATTTTACATATAAAGTAATTTTAGTTAAAGTGCTTATTCCTATAAAATTTGTTATGATATCATGCATACTTATTTTTGTGAAGCATTGGTTTAATTGTGAAATTATTTGACTTAGAGAACAATAAATTAACATAATGGTATAAAAACAAGTATACTTAAAAGTGATGATATATGAGTATTTCGGTAACAGGCATATTTATTATTGCTATTTTTTTTATCATATTATATAATTTAATACACTTGATTTTTTTTTATACGAAGCTGTGATCTGAATAATAAGTGCCCATAAATTACTTTTGCTGTACGTAAGGTAGGTCAAAATGGAATACCAAAAAATAAAATTGGGACAATCACATGACATGACATTAGTATATTTTAAAATCAAGTTATTATTACTTGTGTATGTATGATTTTTCTAGAACCCAAACCTATTTTGAATAATTTTAAATGTTTACATCTAAATTGTGAATTCGAAACTCTAAAAAAGAACTAATATCTCACTAAATATTTTTTAATAGTAAATAATTAATTTTTTCTTTAAATTGTAAGACATTTCTAACTTAATTATCAAAAAGAAAACTATTTATTTTTGTCCTTAAATGTAAAAACACATGCAATTATGTTTACTGAGTCTTGCAAGATTATTTTATCATTAAAATATTTTAATGACTAACTTGATAGTGAATCAATGATTATTTTATTATTAAGATGTACTATCATCAATTAATTGTATTTTTTTACTCATAATTATCAACATTGATCCAAATTTCTTATCATTATCTTTCAGTATATTACGGTCATAAAATGTTGCACGCGTTTTTTAGATCGAAGTGATTAGGCTTGCAAATTAAAGTTAATGATGTCCATGAGAAGCAGACAAGCAATATGATGGAAACAATTTTTTGTTTAAGGAAAACATTAAATTAAGCAAATTACTTAATTACTCATAAGTGGGATAAATAAAGGTATAAAGAAAAAAAAAAAGAGTATATTCTTGGAAAGTGCTTTTTTCTAGAAATTCTAAGCCTTTTTTGGATCACTCACTCATAAACACTGTCCTCCAGGCACAATATTGATTATAGCATTTGTTTAAATTTAGGGATCTGTGAATACGGGTTTAAATAAAACAGAATGACATGTCTTCTTATTTTGATTAAGATATAAGCCACACATATTAAGGATCATAATCATTACTTAAATCATTATACTGTTACAATATAAAATTGGAGTTGCAATTTACAACAATACCCTTCTGCTCCCACCAAAACCACTGTTTATGGAATGCAAAAGCAAAAGTCAATAAAAACTAATAGCATCAGCACTTCAAAGGAAGAGTAGTCATTGATGTAGCAAACTATGATTAATGAAAGTTAACACAGATATATGCAACTAGTTAAGTTTCTTAACACAGAATGAAGAAAATTCAGTGTTATTCTTCTGCATTTTGTGTCTGTAAGCCTCTAATACATTGTTATTCCAAATCTTCCTATAAATCCTCTTAATGAAAGAAACACATAGTACATTATATGTTATTAAAACATTAAATACATTTAATTTTATTATTCTCCATTTAATAAAGTATTAGGGGAATCAGTAAGAAAATATATCATTATTATTCATATGATAAAGAACTATATGTGGAAATGCTACAAAGGAAACAAAGTCCTCTATATGTGGACCATTTGGCAGAGGCACAGTTCCTTTAGTTCATTTGGAGTCTATTTCATTTACAGAATAGTTACTTTGGCTTCTGAGCTGTGATTAAATCAGAGCCAAGATTATGTGTTTTTCAATGGTTCATCTAGTAATTGCAGACATTCCTGAGGGTTGGCATAAAAGTAGTCTTCTTCTTTGGGTTTTTCAGGAATGATAACTCTTGTTTTAGGATTTCCCATACGATTAGCATGAACTTCTTTCACAGCAGTGGAAAAATCATCCCAACTCAACAACCCATTGTAGTATTGGTCTATTAGCTCTACCACAACCCTTCTATCCAGTAGAACACTTTTCTTGAATCCTAGAAATCTGAAGAGAAGCCAAAGTAATTTATATCTCATCACTACACATGATATCATATAAATTAAGTGAAAAAATCTAAATAAAAAGAGTGAATAGCAACAGGTTGTGCCAAAAGTGCAGCTAATTCTGCAAACTCTTTTGTATCAGATCACTAAGTAGATAACAGAAATTAGAGAAAGACACAAGGTAATACCTGCGATGGCCTTCCACAACCTTAGCCATGTTCCCGTCGTATGTTGGAATAAATATATCACTTTCTAGAGAAACAAGATAATCCACTGCAGCCATTTGTGAGGAGTGATTTTGGAAATACATCAATTCTGAAGGTTCCAGCAAAGTTTCTTTTCTTACCTATCTCAGAGTTAGAAAAATGTTAGTGCCACGAATTTGCATATACACAGCATATATAATTTGCTTCTCTCTACTCACCAGATTAGGAAAATCTCTTAGTAAACTTTCCATCCTTTTCTCTCCACCATATATTTCTCCAGCAGCAATATAAATTTGAACATTGTGATCTATTCCAAGTGCTGTCAATACTAGGGAAGTTTCCTCGGGGGTTAGAGGGCATAGACCATCTTTCCTCTTAAGCTCAGAATCAATAACTTTCTCCTTCCAGCCAGGATATGCATATCTAAGAAATACCAGTTTGCAAAAATTACATTCAAAGGAAAACTGTAGAAACAAAATGACTGTTGCAACACATCAATGCATGATTTAGATTACCTCATTCTTCTTAGTTCTTCCTCCTCCTTGCTGTCACAACCATGAGCACAACCAGAGAAGGCCAACATGTCCATCTCATATCTAAGATGAAGTGCAACGAAAGGTCCCTTTTCCCTCAAAACCTTGACTATTCTTCTGCCAAGTTCTTCTATCTGAGAAGTAAACCTCAGGGCATTGAAGTTTACTCGGCACCGTAGCTTTTGAATCTCAGCAGGAAGTCCATTGTTTGCAAGTCTTGCATCTGTTCTATTTAGGTGTATGACCTTGTGTTTCAGCAGCAGAGGCAGCACCTATTTAAGTAGTTAAGGACAATTAGTTGCTAACTTATAATGAAGTGCCAAGTCAAAATCTGAAGTGTGCAGAGATAATTTGAACCAAGCAGAAACCTGGTTTTCATAGTATGAGATGTTAGACCAGCTAATGGGTGGCATTGAGTAAGATAGTCCTTTTTCAACTCTTATCTTGACCTTAGGTGGTAGGTGCTTTAGTATCCGAACTTCATCTCTCAAGGAGGTAATGAAATGATCTACATCAAATATATCTTTGAAGTCACTGCCACATCGAAGGGACAGAATGTCAATGAAGCGAAGACATGTCAATCATAACTGTCCAAAAAGGAATGGTTTCAAAACTTGAAGTTATGACAAAAGAATGATCTGCAAACCTTGAATCCGCCCAGAAAGAGGCCTTGTCCAGCTCTGGAACTATGAGAGTGACATTTAAGTGTCTGGCAATAGCAACCATGTCACATATCTGCAGGAAAAACAATATGAGGAATAAACACTTCAAAAGAAATGAATCATACTTTTACTGCAATAGTGATGCTGATTGCAGTGAAGATACCAAGCAAAGAACTTACCGCTGCTCGCATTTGGTTGAGTCCTCCATTGCATGAAACCAGAAGATAACCATTATTCCTATAAATTCCTGATGACAAAAATGATCATATTCAGAAGAGACATGCATAAGAAATCATAAAATTTCAGCACAAAAGAAGAAAATTATAGGTGTGGGGGAGAGGGGATAGCAGACAATGAAATGAGAAAGGCTTCTGAAAAAAAAAAGAAAAAAAAAACAGCATCAAATCATCATTCATATGACAATTTTTTGTTTTTTCAAATTCGTAACACTCAGAAGAGAACTACCAATAATTATCCATAAGACAGGCCTAGAACTCACTTTTGGGTGGGAGAAGAACCTTGGCTAGAGTCAAATCCTTTTCTACAGCACGGGTACTGAAACAATGGGGCATGCCCTTCAACAAACTTGGCCCCAACAATTCCCCTAGTGCAATCAGCTGAACAAGACTAGTCCAAAGTACCACAATTGTAATGGCCCTAGTCATCCACAACTTGATTCTAGGCCTTATTATGAAACTCTCATGCTTTTCAATTCTGTCTGAAGCCAAAACTTTGAACTCCATCTTTATCCCCTCACTTTCACAATAGTCTTTTTCTTTTGGCCATCTCAGAACCATTGATTTTGGTATCATGCTCTTACTTCAACTTAACTCTTCAAAATCTTATAAAATTCCTTGAACTAAGTGATACTTAATAAATGCCCAGAAACCAAGACTAAACTAGATAATGCCACTTCACCTTTGGATCTTTAAACCTAAAATAAATGCTAATAAAGCCAAGGCTGCGGTTATTCTAAGGCAAAAAAATGGTATCCACCCACCCACCAGACAAGGTGATGCACTGCACTGACTCGCATTACTCACACCTTGAAATTCCAAAACTTAAACAACTACAACATCGACAATGTGGTTTTCATATGACTGCATGAGCTTCAAGTGTCAAAGATTGAAGAAAACCCAGTAAAGAGTATGTGGGTTCCTATTGGAATTCCTTCGACTGGGTCTAATTTTTATGGGTTTCTGAGAGTACCGTTGAAAACCAAACAAATAACATAAACCAGAAAAAAATAAAAAAAAAACAGTATGAGAAAGTGTTACGGACTCACAGGTATAAATTCAAATGTTAATCACGGAGAGAGATGACATGGCATTGTGACATGGAACAAATGCTACTTTGTGTATTTAAGGAAATTTTTTATTTGATTATTCGGCTTTGTTTGAAAACATAATTCAACTGTTCTTTGTGATAGGGATAAGACTAGGTAGAATAAGTCATTCTTTCTGGTTAAAATTACTGAACAAAATAAATATGACAATAGAATCAAGAAAGTTCAAAGGATAAAAAGTGAATAATATTCATAAATTCGAAATGATATTCTTTACAAGAAAAGTAATTTACATGTATAATTTAAACAAATTAAGACTGCCATACCACCTACTAATCACAGTCACAGATATTTTAATTTTTTAAAATATAAAATTTGATCTGAGAGAATTTTATATTTTAAATATTTGTCGCATTTAACAGTAAATCTATGCACAAAAGGTTCTAATTTTGGAACAAAAAGCCAACAACAGTACAGAGAAATGTTATAAATCTCTTTAGAAGCCACGTAGTACTTATAAAAAACATTACTGAATAATTAAAAAAAAAACAAAAGTAAAAAAATGTAACATTTTATAATTAAAAATTAAAATTAAAACAAAAAAAAAAAGTTTTCTAAATAACACGCGAGTTACTTATAATGATTTTCATCGATTTGGAATCTCTCTACACTGTATATCTGACTTATAGGATTTATGATTATATACATTATTTAACAGAGGACCACCTCGTTGTCATTTATTGACCAACAACGATAAATGCACAGTGAGAAAAGAAGACAATACCAACCTAATAAAATGAACAAAATTTACAGTTGAACCAAACAAAAGTTAAGGATTTACATTTTCTTTCACGTTGGTTGTTTCTAGGTCTAGTCCTAAGAAGAAGAGTTTAAAACATTAAACATTTGTGGTGCGATGAGCTTTTTGTTGGTTAAATTTTAAAACGTTATGAAGGTGGTGATGGGTGATGGGTGATAGTCACATGCAGTTGATTTAGAAAGCAGAGTTGGGAAAAGAGACGTTGTTTTTGCAAGTTGTGTGGCAAAGGTGAAAATTCCCGTGATCGTAAAGTAGCCTTTTTTTTTTTTTTTTCATGAAAAAATCAGCATGTGAAAATAGTTATTTTAAGTCACAGACATATGGTGCAACACTTTTTGCTTTTGGTTTTACCCTGCTGTTGTGTACTATATAATATTCAAGCAATGAAAAATGAGTTAAATATGATTAAGTAAAAGTTAATAGTCAAACACCATTCATCTATTACTCATATAACTATGTCTATTCTCTACTTCTTTTGATACTGGAAAGAGAATGAAACTAAAAAACTAAAAGTGTATTCTGATATTTCGTAAGTGCGGATTTGAAGTTATAGGAATAATATATTCCAAAGTTATATCTCCGCAGCAGTTTAAAAAACAAGAGGACATGAAGGTACGGAGAGACGCGCACTGTGAACAATTGAATGAGTATGTATAGTTTGATTTTTAACTTTACTTAAAACATAATTTATTCATTTCTCATATGGGATGAAGACAATGGGAAATGGTAGTGAAAAACAAAGATCCTGTGATCTAATATTAGGTTTCAATTGGATCAGCTTAGACACACTTTGGGATCTGAATCTTTTTACAATACTTCAGTAAAAAGAAATTTAGTACTTTACGTGCAAATTGTTTACTAACCTTTATTGATAATGTTTGATTTTGGAAAACCTGGAGGATTTGAATCTTGTTATTAGGCTTGGAGTAAACTTTTACGCTGTAGGCACAAAACATGGCAGTTTCTTCCTACGCCTGTATAAATAATTTGTCCCTGGCATTCCATAAAAGATTCTGTTCATTTTGTTTTTATCAATACGAAGATTAATTTTAAAAATAAAAATAATTTTTGAATTGTACAATTCAAAAGTTACTTTTTTTTCTTAATGAAAAATTTAAATTGCATGATTTGAAAGTAAAAATGATTTCCTAAATTTTGTAATCCAGTAATAAAAATGATTTTTTTATATGGGTGCAAAAGAAAATTTATAAAGGAGAAAGAACAAGCTGCCAAAGAAAATTTATAAAGGTGAAGGAACACGCTGCCGCAAACAACGACTACCAACTTTGTTAATATTTAAAAAAAAAAGTCATTGACCCATTTTAATATATTCTTAATTTCATTTAAATAATTTCTTTAAAAATGTGAAACTATAAGCGAGTAAGTGAAAATAGAAAAAACATCTGCGTAAATCAAATTGTATTTTGTTAAATCTTATTAATTTCAAAACTAGTGTTAAGTGAAAATAGAAAAAACATCTGCGTAAATCAAATTGTATTTTGTTAAATCTTATTAATTTCAAAACTAGTGTTAAGTGAAAATAGAAAAAAACATCTGCGTAAATCAAATTGTATTTTGTTAAATCTTATTAATTTCAAAACTAGTGTTATTTGTTTGCAATACTCTCCTGCTTCCGATTAATAATTAATGAAAGAATAAGTGGTAGTCAACCAAACTCCATGTGCATTTTTACCGGTATTTGGAACAACTTTAAGATTCATGAAATTGAATAATAATTGTTTAAAAATTTATTAGAAGTTCATATTTTTTTCTTTCAAAAAACTGATGGTGATACACCGTGTATTTCATATTACTTCCTACCCAAGTGCATTGTAATCCTTGCAGGGTGAGAGGTAGATGCTTCCTACAGAATACCGTGGAGGTTAACAAATGTCTCTAATATTTAGAAATCATAATAAACGATTTGTTTCTTGCCTTTGGGTGTCATATCCTTAGAACTACGATGTGTCATATCCATGTGGGTTATGTTGCCATAAATCAACTGTTCGTGGGAGTTCTTTGTCCTCTATGCTACGTAGTCGCATAGGCAAGTTTCATCTGATCGGGGATTAACCGAATGAAGCATTAAAGAAGAATGTTTTTTCTTTTCCACGCCCCTTGCATTTTCATTGGCTTCGTACGCTCAAAAGAACATAGTAGCCAAGCGTTTTACATTTCCTCAGAGTAGTTGAGCTGTTTAATATTTCAGTAATACAAATGAGAAACACAAAATCTTCAGCTTTTCCCCGCATTAATTGCAGCCTGCACGAAATCTTCACACCGGGTGAACCCACCAGACAACACCTCAGCAAGAACACCAACTATGTCAAAGGCTTCCTGCAAGTCCGTGGCAGAATTAATGTCATCAAGCCATGACAGCATCTCGTTGGGGAATCCGAGCAGCTCCTTTATATTCAAGAGTCGCTCTGTCATAACTACTTCCCAGGGTTCCAGGTTTCCACTTTCATCTTCCCCTTCTGTTGTAGATGAAGCCCCTTCAGTCCTTGCAGGTGTTGCACTTGCTGATTTCTTGACCTTGAAGAAATGTTGTAACTGCTCAATTAAGCCTGTATAGACAAGCATTGGACGAATAATAGACAGAAGATCATCATTCTTCCCTGCTTCTGCTGTAGCACTTTGGCCCATGCTTCCAGATTCTACACCTTGTGGAGGAGCTGTAACAGATGGTGCACGAGAATGTGTGTGCTGCATGTATGCGTGGTAAATTCCACGCTGCAGAAAAGCACGGCGATGCTGCAGCCAGGACTCATAAGACTCTGAGAGAAACGAGTTTACCATCATAAATTGAACAGTCTCTTCGGTGCCCAATGTAGGTTGGGTGCCAGATGGAGAAGAGGGTCTCACATCTGACGAGGAAGAGGATATGTATGCTGATACTGCCCTGGCCATGTTGCGACGCTGGGAGGGGCTTCCTTGATCAAGTAGATGGCGTGCCATTTGAATCATAAATGGGAGGAACCGGGAATTACTTTCCCGTCCACCCCCTCGGCTATCTGCACTGAAGGATGCTCCTGTTGCAAACCGAGCTAACATCTACAAAGATGGGGAAAAAATTGCATGAATACCAGCCAGACAATAATCCTTTGATTCAAGCAAGTGCAAAGATAAATGTAATTACACCTTACTTGGAACCAAGAACTTGAGTTATCAAATGAAACACTTGCATATGCTGTTCAATGGCACAAACAAGAATCCTTGATCTATTTTAAGCTTTTAACCTTTTATTATTATTATTTTTATCATCACAATCTTAACAGTCAAACTCAAACTCCCCCACTCAGAAACAGGAATAGAACAAACATATTGCAGTTGAGTAACATACCAGAACAATGTCATAAGTCAGCAGGCGGAGCCTATTTCCATCAGCACGTCCAAGTGCATTCAGGTTGTCCCAATACTGGTCAACATGGCGAAGATACTGTGCCAGAGGAACAGATGGACCTCTGACTGGGAATAACGAATTACAGAGAGACTCGTTGTTTCTAAGTGTTGCCCCATCCCACTCTTTCTTTGGATTCCTCAAAGCAGCATCAGCTCTCTTGGCCTCTTGATGGCACTGGAAATGAATAATATTGAAGTAACTTACAGTAGTGTAAACACACTCTCCTCCACGAGCACTTCCTGAAGAACCAACACCTAGATTCACTCGCTTACTATAAGAGTAAGCACCCAATAAATCAGCAGGTCTTAAACTGTATCCTTCCCGGCATACCATGCATGCCAGCCCATCCTCCTCCTCCTGGACATCTTCTAAACCTTCAAGGACTGGCAGGGAAACAACAATACGTTCACCTCCATCTGAAGAAGGTTCTTGACGCATTCCTAGCCCCTGTATCAGGTATAAAGGATAATTCAAAAGGAAACAAGAAATCAGATTCCGATAGAGTTTAAAGTAGAATATATATATATATAAATATATATATATATATATATATATATATATATATATATATATAATGCCATATGAATTACCAAATCTCAATGAAAATTCAATCTGGTGAAGGAAAGCAATGAACAATAAAATATATGAAAACAACAGAAAAGTTCCACTAAACTAAAATCAGCATTTTCCATTGACAGACAACAGGAGAATAATCGCTATTTCACATCAAAACATTATGTTTGGAAGTTGGATTAAAAATAGAGAAACATGCGATCTGGCACAGTAAGCACTTAGACAATCCCCAATGCACTTTTTCCAAACAAAGAACATGCTTAACCAAGAAAACAACCCAACGGATAACTTAGTTTTACCATTTCAAACACTATTGTCTTTATACTCAAGCGAGTAAATAAAGGTTTTATATAAATTACCTGAAGCAATTCCTCTCTCTTCCGTAAAGCCCGGCGCCTCATTTCATCCCTAGTTGCATGCCGCAGCTTACACACCTTCTCCTCTAAGAATCCATCTCCTTTCCCCTCCTTGTTAGATAGTGTGTCCAACAAATTTTCGGCCCTTACCCCAATTTCATTTACTACTGTAACTCCTTCCAAGGCATGCAACAAGGGTAAGATACCTTCTTCATCAATACACTTCTGAGTGAGCATATGTCCCATTGATAAACCCCTCAGCAAAGACAATATAAGGGGGACAGATGGCAGTGTTAAACCCTGTGCCCATTCAGCACTGTTCTTAAAGCCAGCCTGCCCTGTATTGGCAAAATTATCTTTCAAATATGTTATTGCAGTTTTAGTTATACCTTTCTCTAGGATAATGTCCTTTAATCTCTCTCCACAAGAACTTGTCTTGAGGGACTCTGAAACTCTAACAAAATTTTCCAGTGTGAATCTCTGCTTTGCAACTTGCTGAGCAATATTATCATCCTTTGGATTATTCAGGTGTTGTTTCTGCAAATGGTCAAATGCTCCCCAATCTTGCAAGTAAGGACTAAAATGCTCGATAAGAGCTTCCATAGCTGCAGGTTCACCATAGGTTAAGTAAGGCAATATTCGAGCAACCATCTCTGTGTTCCTTTGTTGTTTGTTTGATTTCTTAAGCCCCAGTGGATGAGATAATCTCTCCAAGAACATTAGAACTATCTTCTTGGCTTGTTCACCTGTCCCAGCTTCTTCACTAGTGACAGTAAGGGCACTTTGTGTGATGCTTATATTGTCACTTTCATTCGCTTCTAAGGTCAGACTTTCAACAATCAAAAGTATGCCTTCAGCTGGCTCCATGGCATCAACTGAGAAAGCTCGCCTTGCAGTCTCAAGAAGCAAACCTAAAGCTCCTAGCTTCAACAAGGCTCGTCTGTTTTCTCTGATTTTGCAACAGTACATAAGAAGATTAAGAACTGCAACCAGTTGCTCCTGATTGGACTTGAAATCATCTCGCAGGCGCTGTAGATCAGGAAAATGTGAGAAAATCATATTATCAATGTTAAGGTTGCAAACTGCGGGATTAGACATTTTACCAAAACATCAGAAACCATGCATGAATAAATCTGGAAAATTAAAATGAGCATTCTACACAAACTGCAGTAGTTTCATTTGATATAATTGCCTTGACCAGCAAAACATCACATAACCATCAAAGCAACTACTAAATGTGACTGCCAAGTACAATGGCATGGTTTGGTCAATGTGAATGAAGAAAAAATAATATCAAAGAACCATTCCCGGTGAAAAATTATAACAAAGCAACAATACCATTCTCATTGAAAAGAACCATGATGTGTAGTATTAGAGTAGTCTTACTCTAATAAGTAATAATGAGATAGGATTTCTCCTAACCTAAAATAAATCGCTTTGTATTAGAGATTTATTAGTATTCTTTAAAACAATTAAATTTAAATTGTAAAACTAAATCAAAATAAGATACAATAAACTATATCGTTTTTTTTATCGGCAATTGGTAGTTGTGAGTGTTTGTTAAGGGGAAGTTGAACCCAAAACCTCTCCCACCTCCCCTTCTAAACCCCACCAAACCAACAATAAACTATATCATAAATGGATCGTATATACCCAGTTTGTTTTGCAGCATATAACTGAAGAAATGTTGCTCGTTTTGGACAAAATAAATAAAGTAAGAGATTCTCTTTTCTATCTCTGTATCTTTCTGTTACATTGTTTCTCTCTCTGGTTTGTTATTTCCAGCTGGCCCCTTTGTTGTATCTGTTTTGGGTGTTTTAGTCTTCTTGCTTTCAAGGGTAGCTTCTATAAAGCTCCCTTTGTATTCAGCTTCATACATGATAGAAATAATGCAATATGTATCACATCAATTCCTCTAAGAAATCAATGTAATCATATCACATGTTAATATTATTTTTCTTGTAATTAATACTTCAACTTTTGAAGATGCTACAATGTTGCAGGCTAGTGTATTTAAAATAAGAGGCAGATAAAAAAACAGTGAATAGACAGGGGTCGGACGTTAGAAAGACTTGCCAGCAGATAGCAAATGAACTTAATAAACACTCATAAACGTCACCATTCACACACAGGTGACACATTTCCAAGCAGTTTTCAAACAGATATTAATTCACGGGTGATGTATTTCCATACATCAATTTTTACTTAAAAGGAGTTTTCACCAATTCCTATCACTGCAATCACTAAAGTACTTGAAATTTCCAAATACAACAATGTTCAAGTTTACAGATGTGAAGGAAAAAAATTGGAAACCTGAATCATGTCCAGTAGTGTAGTTATATGCATACTAAAAAACAGAGAATATACAGTGGTCCAACATAGGAAGACTTGGCAGCAGATAGAAAATGAACTGAAGAAGCATCCATAAACGTCACAATTCATATACAGATGACACATTTCCAAGCAGTTGTCAAACAAATATTTATTCACAGTTGATGTATTTCCCATACATCAATTTTTAATGAAAAAGGAGTGTTCCTCAATTCCTACCGCTGCAACCACTAAAGTTGAAATTTCAAAAAATACAACAATGTTTAAGTCTACGGATATCAATGAAAAAAGTGCAAACCTGAATCATGGACAGTAGTATCTCCAGTCCACCACACTCACGAACAGCACCTGCTATGGCAAACTCAACCTCTGGATCCTGAGATTCCTCTCTATCTTCCTCCAACTCTTTAATCATAGGCTCAGTTGCCTCACCATCCAAACCCTGGAAATCATATTTGATAAAATATACTAAGTTCAAAAGGAAATGTTCATCAAATAAACCAAATCACATGCTCAGTGATGGAAACAAACCTGAAGCCGATAAGTTACTGTCATTGGAGGACAATCTCTGGATGAGTTGACAGCATTTGGAGACAATAAGTTGGAATTAGTCAGGTTTGATGATTGATTTGATTTCTTCCAGACTTGCTCGTACACTTGTGCAATGCTCAAATCAAGAGAGATAATATTTCCAGCAACTAATAATTCCATTCCATAGTCATCCTCGAGAAGACCTAACAATTCCAACTGATGGCAGATCTTGTTCTTAACATCACGCATTAATGGGCCAATTTCAACACTCGAATATGGATTCTTAGTCATTGATCCCCTGATAAACTCTTCCTGTGTATGTGCTTTGTTCAGGACCAACAAATATACAGGCTCCGGTTTTGAGGGGCAGATCACATTGCATAGTTGCTCTAAGATAAACTGCAAAAGGTGTAAATCACATCAAGTTCTCAAAGAGAATGAAAAGGTTTATTATAATTTAACATTCAGTAAGAAAAAGAATTCCCATGTAACCAAATTGATACTTTGTTGGATAGAAAATTACTACAACTGGTTCAAGGGATAAATAAGTTAGTTAGGAGAATAAAAAGTATAATTCATCCATACCAAACAAGCCCGCCCCTTCCTCTCCTCCCTGTGTATTTCCAGGCCATTGACACAAGCCCTAATGAATTGTCGCTTGTTTTCACTGCTTTCCAGCAGCAGACTATCTAAAAGATCTTTAAGTAGACGATTGCAATCACTTATCAACTTTGTCTTCTGAACTATCAAGCCACGAATTACAATAAGGGCCTCAAGAATTTCAGAAAGCAAGTCATCTCGCATGAATCTGGAAACAATAGATTTTTTTAGTGAGATATAAACCGAAGTTGTATGATCAAAAGGAAAATTATTCAATCAGAAATTGTACCTTGATCTAATATTTGGAACCTCCAAAAATTTACCAAGAAGCTCTATGAGCTTGTGAAGGATAAACCCCTGGGTTATATCTATGTGCAGACTCCTCTCCAGAGACTCAACATTATTCACTTCTTGGGTAATTAGAGTACATATTGTACGTAGACACCCCCGAACAGTCAAAAATAGAAGAGACTCCTCTGAATCTACCATCTTGAATAGCAGCTCAAAATACTCTGCAGCACTTTCACCAGCAGAAAGTGTTGCAGGTAACAAAGAAACCACTAGGTTCAGCAATCGGAAGCGTCTGGATGAACTTTGAGCACAAAGCATGCTTATGAGTGTGCACATCTCTGATCTAATAGATTGAGAACAAGCACTCAAAACAAGTTCTTTAACCCATGATCCCAACTCAAATACCGACAAGTCACTTTTAGCTGCTTTACCAGCACGACGCTTCCACCTCAAAGCATATTTAAGGGCCAGGTAATCATGCCTTTGTGGTCGTGACCTTTGGCCTGTACCTTTGACAGCCTGAGACACTTTATATTGCCTTCTAACAAAATCAAGATAGGAAGCTCCCTTCTCCCATTCTGAATAGCTCAATAATTGAATATCTCTAGTCTTGGGTGTGGCATCCCAATTTCTTTCTTGTGAATCAGGAAAGGCTTTTGTTCCACTGACAGTGACAGCACCAGTCATGGATACACTTTGAATAGTCTCATCCTTTGAATTTGCAGGAGATTTCCCAACTTGCTCTTTGTCTGGTGTCTCAGGTTTTGGAGGTGTGCAGGCCTGAGATATAATTCTCAGACAAGGAAGAATGACATGCTCAGATATGGCTGGATGCTTAGCACCTAACTTGATGGAAGAAAACAATAATTGAAACACAACACGTAATCTAGACTCCCAGAATTCGTCAGCCAAAGAACACACCTCAGAAAGTAATAACAGTTCCTCACGCGTAGTCACAGCAATGTCCATGGAGCGATGATGCTCAAGGCAGTATAAAACTTTCTTTTGTATCAGACTGTTCAACTCAGTAACTGCATTTACATCACCTTCAGATAAAGAACAAAGCACGATCCTTGCTTGCACACGTGCAGCTTTAGCCCCTTGATGAATGTTATTCTCAAATAACTCAGATAAAATCCCAGATGAAACAAGTTGTTTCTTAGAATTTGGATGCCTTGCTAGCACCTGTAATAGTTCCAGACATTGTGTTACAAATGTAGTTGCACAGCCGTAGCAATTATTTGGTGATCTAGAAACAACAAATCTTGAGGCCACGCTAGCATCAGAATGCTTCTGGTGCAGATAATTCATCAACACCTTGCGTAGTCCTTGCAGAGTCTGGACACTTTTGCTGACAGAATCAAAAGCTGCTTTGCATTTCTCACCATACAGAACTCCAAGAAGAGCGATCTTCCTGTTGATTTTACATGAGGGACCAGGTAAAGAAACCATCATTTGCTGTACGGAGTCCTTCTGTTGCGAGTCTATTTCACTATCACCAATGCTTGATACAATTTTCAGCAAGGGCTTTTTGAAACCCAAAAGTTGCTGGTATCTCCTATGAGCATTCTCTGATTCAGATTCTATGGCTGCCAATCCCTTTTTCATGTCCTCGTCATTCTCCATATTATCAAATGTAAAACTTGGCTTTGCCATGAAATTAAACTCAAACCGCCCATATTTACTGTATCCACACTCATTGCATAGAAAAGAATCTAAATTCTCATAATTAATGTTGCGACATTGCCTACACTGATAAGCATTTTCATGACAATTGCTACATATTCCATGTTTATCTGTGACTGGACGACTACAACGTGGACATTGCAATGGTTCAAGAGATAATGCCTGAAGATTTTCATAGAATGAATCTAGTTCAATCATGAAGTTACAAGCTGTAATTGGAATGGGAAATTCAACTTTAAGCTCTGTCTGATTGAATGCAAGATGACAACTTTTTGCACGCTTCCATAAAGACCAGTTATTTTTCAACTCTGACAAGTCAGTGACTGGCCTGTTATTGTAATACAGGTTCAAAACCTTCACTGATTTTGACTTTCTGGCATCGTGAACATTCATTGTCACGGTCTGGATTGTGTAACTCCCAGTGCATTTAACTATGATCCGGTTGTCAGTGAATTTTGTTTCAGATTTCAGCGATTCTAGCTTCATCTTGCTGTATGGTACTTCAGGAGTGCTGCAGGCAACACAAGGTTCACTCTCCAGATAATAACCATCAAATTCCACTAAACCACTCAAAGTGTTATATATGCGAGAATTTGGATGGTTGGCTAACAGCTCGTTCTGTGAATGGAGAGTCTCAAAGATGCATCTAATCACATCAGGTGTCAAGCATCGGTCCACAAGGTCAGAAATCCTGTGTTTTGAACTAGAATCAGGGGATCTTCCAAGCAACCAAGTAACAAGTTCTGTATACTCAACTATATTCTGTCCATACATGGGAAGGAACTTAACTTTCTGCAACAGCGCAGATAGAATGGTTTCCTTAAATACTGGTTTAGCATGATGCCATACACCATATAAAACTAATTTGGCTTCCGCACGCACAGTAATTGAATTCCACTCCAAAAGGAAACAATCTATGAACTGTTTCAAAATATTGCTACTCTTGTCAGTGAAGACATCTACTGCAGCTTCCATATCTAAATAAGACTTCTCCGAACCAGATTCAGCTCCATCTTCACCTTTCTTTTTCTTCTTTGATTCTTGAGCGGTACCTGATTTATTTGAACTTAGGTCTCCTGACTCCATTTTTTGAGGAGTGTGACCAACATCTTTTCCTGTATAGAAGGCAAAATTGAGAAGCTTAAGAGTCTGAATAACAGACTCTTCACCAAAATAAAATATACCATTTATCAGGAAAGACAAAATATCTCCATGCCTTAAACAGTACTTCTGCCAGTTACGAGGACGTGCAGCAGCAACTTCTGCCATAGTGGAAAGGCATTTCACAATCTTTACACTTCTTTCATATGGGATGGGATTATTTTGAAAACCACCAGATTTGTTTATGTGTTTATAAAGTCTCTTGGCTTCACTAGAGAACTGCCAAGAGTCTCGAACACTGTAATAATGAGACTTGCTCCCACAGAGATGTAGAAAAAGCCTCCTCGCATATCTTCTTACGAAATTGGTGTGAGGATTGTTAATGTAACTGCAGAGAACATCTTGATAACCATCAAGCTTCAAATCCTTACCGTATGATAACTTGTAGACCTTTTCCTTTTCCCCAGTTTTGTCATGCTTTTCTGGCCGAACAAGGGTGTACACCAGTCGGAAAGCATTCTCTAATAAAAGCCTGTGGTAGTCCATGAAGATGTCTGTTCGATGCACTTTGACATACGAATCAGAAAAGAAAGGTGAAAAATTACCAGCTGGTAAATCTCTACGGACTGTTAGTAGAGCCCCACATCCAGGCCCAGTATTACTATGCACACCTTCATTGTTAACAGGAGATTTGAAAACATGCACTAGCTGCTGCAATATATCCATTAAATAATTTACAAAAGATTGCTGCCTAAGAGAATCACAAGCTCGAAGCAGTTGTGATGCAAAGTCAATCTTCTCTTGGTCACCTAATGAAGTCTTAACACTGGCTGAGGTTGATGGTGGAAAATGGACCACATTTTTATCTTGCATGTCAGTAGTTCCACTCTGTCTTGGCATTGAGCCATCACTACCAGGCTGATGCCAGTTTCTAAGCATCAATGTGAAAAACATGAAGACCAGGATAGCAACTTCACCGAATGATGAACGGTATCTGGCTACAAATGGTCTATTGAGATTAATCTCATCCAAAAACCACTTGATTACCTTCTCCAGATCTAAGCTATCCGGCTTAGAGCTGTCTATAAAAGGTCCACCTACAGCAGATGACAACCTGTAGAAAAGCTGCATAACAGGGATTGCTTGAACTCCTGAGGTTGAATCCATCCATCCTTTCAATTGTTCAAGAAGCTCAGAAAGAAGTAAGGAATTTATGGCACGTTTAGAAGCAGAAATTGAGACAGGATCAGTTAATGAAGCAGCAAAATCCCCAGAATCATTTAGTTCCAAGACATGAATTGATGGAGAAGAATTCTGTATCTGGCTATCAGCAGGAACAGGCATTAAGTTCTGGTCACTAACATCATCAGCTGTGAAGTGAAATTCACTGCCATCTCCCACTGAATCCACTTCAATTGGAATTGCTGTCATAGGATGATCTCTAGAATGTGGTGGAGGAAGTCGATCTGCATCCAGTTCATAGCAAGCCTCACACAAGTCAAAATCAGGACAAACAGTACAATGCCATCTTCGCCTTAGTATAGGTACTGTTGAGCAACCATCACAACAATATTGGACTGATGAAGTAATAGTGTCATCCTCAATCATGATTTGGTTGTTTCCAGTACTTGAGTCAGCTGCGCCAGGAACTGACACTACACTTTCAACAGCATCATCAGTAGCCAACATGGTCTGTTTTGGGAAAGGGACCTGAAGCAATCTTGAAGATATGGCCAAACTGGGGAAAAGGAGATGTGTAATATGTTAATATCAAATTCAGATTAAGAAAAACAAGAAAGAAGTGAGCTAAAATACCTGCTAGCTGTTTGAACAGCTTCATTAGATGAAAAGAGAAGCTTCTTCAGTAACACAACAGAAGGTGCCACGGAATGCACTCCTGCATCTTTTCCATGTAGGGCCAAGCATTCAGCATAGCAATAAATGAGTTCAACTGCAGACATAACAATGTTGTTCATGGTTTGTGTGTCAGGCTGCTCGAAATCCAAAATTCCCCATAAAACTTGCATGAGTACATCCACCACTTCTGAGCCTACACCAGAAAAGAAAACTTGTTATATCAATAGAATGACAGATATAGAACAAACACGTCCACACAGGACAGAATGACTTAAGTCTTTTGATTCATAACATTAGCACCTCCATTAGTTGAATTGTATGATTAACATACAGTGAAAAATGCATGATTATCTTACTTATTCTGAATAGCCCAAAATTAATAAAAACATGAAAATTAATATGACAAATATTTAATTTTTTAACATCAAAACTCATGCATAAATTAAAATTACATGGCATTTTCTTTAGAAGCAATATTTTTCCCTTAAAAATGCTGACTCAAAAACCTGAGATGGGGCAAACAGACAAACTACACCAGCATTACTATGGTTCCTAGATTGCTCTCAACCCTAATTACAAAATATGATCCTACTAGCTCATAGCTTTCTCATATACAACTAAAGATCCTTGAGAAGTACTTCAATGCTAACCAAGTCATGACGCATCGAATCAATTTGAACCAGAACAATCTGGTTTCTTCATGAATCATGAACCATAATAAGTTCATTCTTATTAAAGGAATGATATAATAGTTCATTTTAACATTCAGTATATTTCATACCATATTAAAACCAGAGTCACAATGTCAAATATCATTACAAATAATGGGTAATTGAGAACTTAGAAAAAACAAAGTAGATATTTTGTGGGAGGAAATAGATTAACTTTAGAAGAAATATCATTCAGAAAGCACAATATTAAAATAAGGATCCTTAGCCTGCAGTAAACATGGATGTTTCGAATTGATCAATGCCTGTTCTTAATCGTGTCGCCACTGTGTTTAAAAATATACAAGAGAAAGCTATTTTCAATGCATTTTAAGATTCTATAAGCAAAGACAGCAATACCATTTGTCTCCAGAAATGCTGCTAAATTTGAACGGCGTTGCAATGCAATCTTACAAACTGCACGCATCTGGGTGGTGAACTCTTCAATGATCCAACTTCCAGAAGCACCACCTATCCCTAGCCTTGAGGATAGTATTGATGAGGATTTTACCACTCCAAGAAGCCGCATGGTATCCTTAACCTAATGTAAGAATTACAGATAGTAATAATTAGCATGGCACTATAAGCAGGAATAATGACAAAACAGACTAGGTATAGAAGAAACAAATGACACTATAGATTACTTGATGGTATATCTCTTTCTTTGGAAAAATTGCTTGCAAGACACGACTAGCAGAAGCCTGCAGAATTGGTTCTCTATCACACTCAAATATTGTTTCTAGTAAAGGCTTGCACTTCAGTTTTTCAAGTTCAGTTCTTGCTTCCTCAAGCCTTGAGCAATCCTGTTGCCTACACGATGAATAGAACTTAGTAATTAGCTTGAGCCCATCTGCTATTACTTGCTCCTGAATAGGAGCAGACTGCATTGACCGGCGCTTCTTTCCAGATCCACTAAGTGATGAATTCGAACCAAGTGCTCTTGCTTCCATATCTAAAACAGCATCCATTTTCTCTTTCCAACCAAATTCATCTTTAGCTCGGCCATAAACTTCAAGCGAGTCAATTCTAGGAAGTGTTGAGCCATTAAAGGTTGGCCCAACTGATATTGTAAATTCTTCATCTGCAAGAAGCGACTCTGCAACAGTGAATGGAATATCATACCAGGACCTCATTCCCTCATCTAATTTAACAACTCTTTGGAAAATAGAAATGCTAGATGGTATGTGACTTGCTGATGTATTTCCCACATGAACTCGGAAACCGACCATGACTATATCAGGATTTGAATTGAAGATGGATATCTGTAAAGATACATCAAGGAAGAAATTAGGAAGATAAAAGGCTATATGTTCAGAAGACACAGCCAAAAAAGTAACTACACAAAGTGAAACCACCTCCCCCTTCTATTCACATCATAAAACAAAATCACTACCAAGAGAACAATGAAAGGTTTTATTGATTACAACTAATAAGAAAACCTGGCCGCCCAATGATGGTGTCTGAGTCCAACTTTCTAAATTATAATAACATGCATCAGACACTACTTACTCAACTAAATAAGTATCCATACACTTCCCCGTATTTGATAAAATTTAGAAAATGAAAAGGACAGCAAGGAATAGGAATTCTAGATTGGAGTATCAATTATAAGGTCAGAACCAGATAATTAAAAAATGTTCATTTAGGGCTTTATTTTTGAAAAAGGACCATTACTATATCATCTAGGGGGTGTTTGTTGAATTTTTAAACTAGTATGAGTCGTATGGTAGATGTTGGAACTAGATAAAAACAAACCAGGTGGAAATTGGGTTCAAAATGCTTTATTGAATTTATTCCAATGAACATGTTAATTAACCATAAGAGTGCTCACCAATCCAGATTATCTTAACTTGAAATGGTAGAATTAACAACTTCCTATGCAGAATTTTATTTGAAATTCGGTTCAAATGAGAACTGTTTTTATAAAATTAGGTGATAACCAAACAACCTACACCTGAAAACAAGCCCCACTGTACCTATATACAAGATTTTAGGAAGTTGCTGATCCCCCAAGTCACAAAACAGAGTACGTCACAAGGTAAAACAACTATAAACATTCACTTTGAAATCAAAGTAACTAAAACAAATAAGATACCTTAAAACCAGCAGGACTTGGGCTTTCTAGAAAGCCATCCTCATTTAGAAAACTCTGTTTAGCTCCTTCAGAATCTCCATTTCTAATGGCATCACCACCTAGTTTCACATCCGGTGTAATGCACACAGTCTTCTCAAAGAAATCCAGAGGAAATTCAGGATTTGTACCAGCATAGGCTTTATTGAGAATTCCCGAACCCAATTTCTTAACTTTTTCAGATGCTACAATCGCACTTGCATCCACACCAGCAGGGGTATGAGAATATATTTGAAGGCTACCATCATCATGTAAAACAAAACAGTGGATTTTATCCTTTGATAGTGGTTTGTATGCAGTCATACCAACTATAGGTGAGGTGGAACCAACTGAATGTCGCATACACTGAGCGATTATCTCATGTTCCCCCATTGACACAGTAAGTGCAGAATTTGATTTCATTGTTGATAAGCAAACAAATAATCCACTGCCAGAAAGCAATTCTTTCCAATGATGTACTCCTCCAGGCCGGAGATTACTTTCTTGTTCCTCGTATACAGAAGACACCTCAACTAGAGAAGCTGCATCAGGGCTTGGGCGACCAACCAATGAGGTGCCATCTTGAAAAGATACAAATAGTAGCTTATATGTTGAAGAGAAATATAATGACGATCCCTTTGCATGAATTTCTTTCCCCTGAAGTTGTACAAGTTCTTTCAATGGGACAGCCCCAACATTACCTTTGACGGACAACTCCAAACTGAATAAGTTTCCATTTTCTGAAAGAACAAGGAGAAACATTCTACCTTGGGAAGCTGGACAAAGAACTGCATCCACAATCATGTCATCTTGCAAAGTGAAGTAGTGCATTGGACTGATGTTGTCCAAAGAAAGGTCATATATCTTAACAAATCTGTTAGTCACAACCATTAATTGAACTTGAGAGCCTGGCACCCAATCCACCCGTCTAATATATGCACCTTGCAAAGCTAGTTCAATGGCAAGGCGGTCAATCACTTCACCACGAGGATTCAATGTCAGGACCTGGCAATCCTCGTAACCTGCTACAAGAAGATAGTTCTCAACCACAGGATTGAATGCAAGTTGTACAATTTCAAAGCGGACAATATTTTTAGAAAGAGGTTTAACATTGGTCTTGTCAGCTGTCACAGGTGCAATGGTAGCTTGACCAATCAACTGTCCAACATCATATATAGCAACTTTATCACCTTCACCAATGGCAAGTCGACCACGTACACTCACACTAAGTAAGGACTTCACAAGAGAGCCACTTGCTAAATGTGATTTAAGCTCTTTGGCATTTGAATAATCAACCTTTATCTTGAGATCAAATGATCCACTTTTATATGCTTTCTTTAATTGCAAGAGATCAATGCCATGAGAAATCACCTTATCTTCACCCGTACTGATCTTGTTATCTTTGGAATGGTGAGAATCTCGTCTGCTTCGTATAAATGGTAACAAAGAAGAGCAAAGATTCAGCACCCGACTCTCAATATCAAGTTCTTCCAATAACATTGGAATCCCTTCTTGAAGCTCTTTAGGAATAGATAACCTGAGAGAGTTATCTGCATCTGAACTGATTTCTTCTTCAAAATCTGAATCACTGTCTGGCAGCTGATCCCCATCCTCAGGGAAGGGTAAAAATGACTGAAAAGTATTTGAGCCACGAACAGGTGCGCTGCTATCTCCAGTAAACTTTCGAGGTTTCAGGCATTGGCAATTGCTACCCCTCACACCCCCAGCTCCACAGTCACAAAAGAACCGGCTTGATCGTGAGTAGACAACACGATGACCCCGATGACAAACCTTGGCACAGACAGAGCAGCAGCCTTTGGATACAGTCAAGTCACAAGTATAGCAGAAATACCAATGTTGCTCCATGAAATTGCTGCCACTGGAAGTAAATGTGCAAACTTTAGAGGCAAGGGCTCTTTCACTGTTAGCATCCTCTTCATCATCCTTATCTATGCTAAGAACCTCTCCATCAGAAGTTGCATCATCCTCATCCTCATCTACAGAAGTTGCATCACATTCAAGGGAGGCTGATCCCCCTTCTTGATTGGCAGAAAGAATATATGTCTCAGAATTTTTTCTAGATCCAACTAGCCGAGCAGAAGCATGTCCTACCCCAAGACTATTGCCAGAAGAACACTTCTTAGTTGCCTTTTGCAAGGAAATTTTACCAGATCCACAATCACTCAATACAGTTTCAATAAAGCCAAATAGAAACTTCAGTCCGGGAAGCAGATTTTCATTGGTCACCAGTTTCTCCATCAACATTATAGTCCTCATCAGAAGCTGTTTCATCAAGAAGTCTCCTCTAGAAATTTGAACAATGAAATTGAAAAAAGACTTTGCTACATGTATATCAAACAACAAAAAGGCAGAATCAAGTGACCCCAATGCAGAATTAAAAATATGCTGTTGCAGTTCTTTTGATTGTTGTTCAGAAGGTGGTGATACAAGACACAGAATAAAATTCATTGTTGACTCCCTAAGAGAAATGGAGCTCCCATTTGCACAGTTCACCCCACAATCTGATTTCACTATGCTTCCTAAAAGCCTCCTCTCCAACCACTGAGATACACAGTTTACATCTCTGTCTAGAAATCTCCTTTGTATCTTCATTCTAAGGTCAGGAAATTGCTCACCAGACAAAAGATCCACAAAAAAACCAAGAACCTTCACATTCACTGATTCAGAGAAGCAGGAATCTAAAGAATCTATTAGAACCAAGCAGTCACCAAGATGCAACTGCAAAACCCTATTCACCTTTTCAGGCAAATTTTCAACACCGAGATAGAAATGAAATATAACAGACTTTGAAGGGTCTTTTCTTAGGCTGTTTAACATCTCAATAATTTTACAGACTATCCATTCACGAAGACTGCAATCACATGCTCCTCCAGCATTGACATCCTTCAGAAACCCTTCCATTTGTTTCATTAGAACTAAATTTTCATAACATGACAATTCCAGTTCTGCACTCAAGCTGTGATAAATAGTGTCGCATTGCCCATGGACACTTTCAAAGATCCGATCATACTTGATGATTGTTACTGCATCAAGAACTTGTTCAAGAACTTCAGTCTCCATGTTAATAATACTTCCTGCTTCTCTTATTCTAAGTAAACCATTTAAGGCAAAGATAATACCTCTTACACTAAGAACACAAGAAAACATTGTAGCACTGGCAGTAGAAAGATTAAAAGGAAAACCATGCAATAGGCACTCCCAAGAAGCTTTAGAAAGAATACCAGAGGCTTTTTTATCAACAATAGTATCCAACCTTGATATGATGCTAAGAATAGACTGCAACTCGCCTGCATTGGAACCACTCCTCTGCAAGAGCTCATCCTGCAGGCTTTGGTCCATTTCAGTATGTTTCAGAAGCAGCAAAGGTGAAAACCCAGGAACCAGCTTTTGCTTGTTACTAAGGATATCAAGGAAAGCGGTTTGACAAACTTGTAAATACTTGTTCAGCAATGATGAGAACAGCTTTACTAGCAATGCAAATTGGCCAGACTCAATCATGGAGGAAATCATGTTTCCAGCACATTTAACATATTTATCATCCCCCAAACCATTCTCAGTCCAGGATAGACCATGCCCAGAAATAGCATTGTCCGAGACATATTTCCATATGCCAACATTGGTGAACGAGAGCACCAGAGAAAGCCACATTCCACTTCTGAGGAAATACCAATCTAATTGCTCAATGCATTCTGGTATGGAGAAAGTGTTTAAATGCTGAAGCAGGCTCAATATAACATGTGGAGAAATAGTTAAGTTCCCAATGCCCTCTGGATGGCCAAGGAGTAAATGGCTGAAGTGGAAAAAATGTAACATATTAGACAGATCCACAGGATGGTCTTGATCCCAAGCTATAATTGAATGGACTGCATCAAAGCCTACGTAAGGAATATCCCAACAAAGAGAGAAAACATATCTTTCAACAATTAGATCTTCAACTGCAGCAGCTCTTTTACCCTTCCAAAATCCGAGAATCAGCGAAAAAGTAAAATATATCTCTTCCCAGTTCAAAGCTAAGCTGTCAATTGCCAAACCTTCCCTAACAAGAGAAGATGACCCAGAAATATCAATTAGGTGTCCAATCAAGCTACTCACACAAGTTTCCTCTCCAATTAATCCACCTCCAATGTTTCTAAACGCAGTTGAAGACCAAGATGACATATGATCATTAACTTTGTTTTGGATGGATGAGCCAGAAAGTGGTGCTTCTCTCAACTTAGATCGCACATCTAAGAGCAATGATGTTGGACAAGTATGTTGGTGAAATATCATATGACGGAGAATTAAGATCAACCTTGAAACTACTAAAGCCCAACATGTTAATAGTGTGCTGTTCAAATCTAATGTTGAATTAGCAACTTCTTTGAGGGATGAAAATATTAATTTTGCCATCACTGCCTTTTCTCCCTCAGAAGACAAGTGGAATGCCATAAGAACTACCTCAATATGAAACAGCAAGGGAAGAGTACCAGCAAGGTCATTGATACTTGAGCATTTAATGCAGACTGTTTTTGCCTTCTCAACAACAAAGCCAACATATACCCTGCAAATCTTTGTTCTCAACTGACTACCAGAAGAACCAACCCTAGAAAACAATGTGTGGGCAAGCAGGGTCAGGGTTCTATCATTGTAGCAGAAGGAACCATTCTCAACAGTCAGGATTTTATCCACAAGGTAATCTTCAAGAGAATCATTCAAAGCATGATTAGTGAGAAGGTTGCGTAAAAGATCAAAACAAAGATCATGGACATGTCCAATCTTTCCATCATCATGCAAAGGAGTGCAACTATCAGACATATTATCTTCACAACAACAGCCCTGACAATTGAGTAGGGAAAGCAAAATATCAATGTCTCTACTTCCAAGTTTGTTGCAGGCATCAGCATAGAGAGAGGGATGCCATTCAGCAGAGAAGATACATGTTTTTAGAAAGCTCAAAAGTTCTACAGCAGCTTGCATTGGCATATTTTGGTAGCTGGAACTAGAAACTAACGCATTAACAGGTGGTTGTTCACATCCATCAGTAGACCCAACAGATCGCCCAGTTTCAGAAAAAAGATCTCCAAAAAGAGCCTCATCCTCATGGCATACTGCATTTTCAACTTCAGATGTTCCAACAACTTTTGCCAAACTAGAATGAGACCTTTCCAATTTTGGCCTTAACTTCAGTCCTTCCGAATGAAGGAACAAAGCAAGTTGCATCAAATTGGTAATCCATTGACTTGACACAGGAAATATCAATTTTAGAATCTCTTCAAAAGTAAATCCCTTCAGCAAAGGAACAGAGTCATGATGAAGACATGAAGGAGAACTGAACTGTGAGTCAATAGAACTGCCGACTTGTTCCTCCTCAATGTTTTTCCATTCAAAAGGAATTTGATGTGTTTGTCTTTTCAGATCATTAATGAGCTTCAGCATATAAACAACAAATCGAGGGAAATAAGCAAGGGGGGGCTTCAAATTGGGAGAAGATTTGTCATATGTCCAAACAGAAGAATCCAAACTCTCCAATATAGCTGCTATGATACATGTTTGAATATTCTGGGCAACATTGCTATTGCCAAATATAACCTGAATACTGTGAATAAATTCTTCAATAACCATTAAAACAATGCTATCAAAACTTCCTTCAGTGGTAGCATAGGTATTCACAAACTCCAATTTAATTCTAAACAAACTACATAGAGTATCACAAAATGTGGCAACTGCCTTCATCAATGTGGCATCGTATTCAACATATGGAACATCCTTTAAAAGACTTCCAAGTATCTTTAAAATCCTCAAAATGAAGGACAGTCTCCTTCGAAAATTTTGACCCACAGCCCTCTCATCCAATACATCTTTTACTTTAGCTAGCTTATTGCACAGCAAGATCAAGCGAGGAGTGTATTTTCCATGGACAACTGCCCAGTGCTGAGACAGAAAGAGAAAATTATTGAAATATTGATCACAAGTTTGTTCAATGAATCCAGATTCTTGCCTATCATGAGGCAAGCACTCAGAGGCCAAAGTTTTTAGAAGCCAATCCATTGATTTTTCTTCCTTTGAGCATCTGAAGCCTTTCAAAGATTAATAAAAAAAATAGGAGCAGTTGTTAGATTAGTAGAAAAACCATTACAAGACAGCAATTGACTGATTTTGGGTAGTAACATTATACCTTCTAGGTGGCATTTTTTGTAGTCGTCCACAAAATCACTACAACAATCATCAACTGGCAAAATATCTACCAAGGCACTTGCAGTTGTCGGTTGAAACACGTCTGCAACTACATTTATTCCATCAACCAAAGCCATCTCTAAAAGGTGTATCATGTTGTTCTGTAAGATGCACCAACAATGAGTAATACCAAAAAAAATAATACCCACTAGTTTTAACAAAAAAGAATACAGGTCAGAACAATTGATAAAGAAGAGTTTATCCTGCCCCCACCAGAATGTACTTTATTCTAAATATATATTAGCAAAATAACCTTTTTGCTTCCTCAGGGATAGAAATCAGAAAGGCCTATTACCATACAATACGTGATGGATAGATAAAGAAGGTACCAACGAAATGGGCCCAATATACAATTTTGTAAACGTCATAAACATCTCATGAAGGCTTAAGGCAACTTGGGAATATAATTTAGAATTTGTTGCCAGATCTATTATTGCATATGTGTTTGTGCTTCTAACTTATTCTTGAGACAGTTCTTTGGCAAACATCCAGTGAGATTAGGCAACGGTGCAATTTCAGTATTATTACGTGGAAAACATCTCTTTTTTATTTTTAAACATTCAATTTTCTGTTCTTTAGAGGTTTTCATCATCTTTAACGCAACATCTTTATTTTTTTATTTTCTTTAACAATCAAACATTGGAAAGCGGGTACTCCATCCTAGAGGTGCAACGCTCAAATCCCATTAATTGCAATGGGGAATAGGTTTCCACTATCGTATGGCTTCCAATCTTCTTTATTGTATTTTTATATATATATTCAAAAAATGTATTGTGTCATATTGATTATATAATAAGCTTATAAAAATTCTTATGTGACTGTTTACTTAATAGATTCGTGTCATTGATGCGCCCTATGAAGTATAATTTAAATTTCATTCAAATCATTCTCTCTTATCTGGTTGTATCATATCACTCATTTGGGAACAGAAAAAAAAAAATAGACCTCTCTATACAGGTATTGCCGAAAATTCAATACAGTCTGCACCCTAGCTCCATTAAATTTTCACCTATAGACCTTCGGCACTTGCAAAACACAAAATTCATAAACATACCTGAATTCCTAGATCATCACTATCAAATCCGGAATTCTCCAAATAGCACAAAGCAAACTCTATCGACTGCTGCACAATTGCAACAAGCACGCCCTCGGATTGCTCCACTGTTCATGCAAACCAAATCACAACCAAACAAAAATCATTTACAAAAAAATACAAAAACAGAAAGGAAAACAAAAGATAAAACTTGGATGCAGTATTTTGATGCTTTGTTCAATCTGAATTGTAATAGTCTCGTCTCAATAACTAACATAATAAATGTTTCTATTAAAGTTCAACACAAACAACAGAGATTACTGTGTCGAAACTCAATCTGATTGGAGAACAACGCCAAAACTACATATTCAACAGTCTGTCTAAGTTTTGTCTAAAAACAGAAAAACACTCGCACAGCAACAACAACGATCACACAAGTCAAATCGTAAAACAGCAAAGCACGAAAGAAAATCAAGTTCATGTGATATTGCACAGAAAATAATACCTGACAAAGATCGAGAAGCGGACGCGATTGCGTAGACGAATGAAGAAATCCCGTGAATCTGTGCGTCGGTCCAGGAAAGGAAGCGTGAGGTTCCGTCATCAGAAGATTGGACACCGCTGCGGAGGACCGAGCAGAAGGTGTTCAGACCTAACCGAACGGCGTCATCGGTGCGGAGCTTCTGGATAAACTCGCCGGAGGAGGACGGGGAAAGAGCGTCAGCGAGGACGGTGAGGCCATCGGCCATTACGGAACGAATCAAGAGAGAAAGAGGTTTGTAGCAAGAGTGAGTGTGTTGGGTAGGAAGTGGAATTGAGTAAAAGAAGGTGCAGTAAGGGGTTTATGGTATTTATAGTGTTGAGGGCGGGGATGAATGAATTGGAGAAGAAGAAAGAGACACAGATATACTATTGGTGCTGCTTTCCTAGTTTGCTTAATGAGAAAGCACCAATTTGCCAATTCTCATTTCATTGCACTTTCACTGTTCTTCCATTGCCAAAGAGAAAAATAAACCCCCAAATGTTAAAATATAAATCTAAAAACCCCATGTTAATCTCCCATCTTGTAAACTAAAACTTATTGTTTTCTTATATATTTTGGTTTTCACTTCTTTATTTATTTATTTAAGACAAAAAACTAAAATGACAATCAGATCAGATGGAATGCATAAGATGGATAGGTAACTGCATCACATAACTTAAGTTTTTATTTATCACAATAATACATAGTAATACATTGATAAACTTTAATTAAATTTAAATAAGTAGTTACATAGTTACATATACACTTTAATTTGATATTGTTTTTCTATAATTGTAATGAGAAGGAAAAACTTTTTGCTCCTTTTCATTATATTTTCTTATTGATTATAATAATCTTGGATAATGTTTGTTTCATGGTTAAAGAAACTGTTTGCCATTTTTAATAATATTATTATATTGTATTAATCTTTTATTACATTATTTATCGTGGTTGCCATTTTCAATAATATTGTTATATTGTATTAATTTTTTATTATATTATTTTCTTAATTATTTTTTTAATAACCTGTTAAATCATTATTAAAATCAGGTTACTTATCTTATTTTATTCAATCAAATAAGTCACATCCATCTATTAACTTAAAATTACAATACATATGTATACTTTTATCTTCTTAGGATAAAATAGTTCCAAAATTTCCATGGATACCACTAAACCTTATTGTATAGGACTAAATCTTATTCTATTCATATAAAATTTCTCTTTCTCATCCCTAAGCAAGTCCTTAAGAGACTTAATTATATACTATACTATACATATAAGTCAAAGTTTTATGTTATAAATAGTAGAAATACATGCACTTAGTGTGTCAATGAAGTGTACATCCATTTCTTTTGTTATATTTTATGTTTATGAAATTTAACTTTCTCATCGGTTAATCAATGAAATGGAGATGAATATACTTCATGCATACTTTAAATATATATGTACTTATTTTCGATCTCAGTTATAAAAATATCAAGTTATTATAAAATATTTACATTAACTTCAAATTTAAGTCTCATTTATTAACAAATTAATTTAGGTTAATGAATCTCAATGAATATGAAAACAAATATATTTAACGGTAATTTGCATTATTATAAGCAATTATATCGTAATTTATTATTATCCATTACTTTTATTGATATTATTATTATTATTCTCATTTAAATATATCACATAATTTTTATAATATTTTAGATGCAATAAAACTACTTTTCAGCAATAATGAATAAACTGAACTTTAAAAAAAAAATACTTGTTTATGTCAAATGTAATGTTTATAACTTTTCTTTTACAAGTTACAAAATAATAAAATGAAGACAATTCTTAGCAATCATATTGGTTAAATAATTTGAGTCATAGTTCATAAAATTAAACATTCATGAAAAACAATACACGCACATACATATGTATTTTTTACCTAAACCAAATCCTAAAGAAATATCTTTAAAACAGTTTTTGAAAATATAATTCTCAACAAATTTTCAAAATAAAATTGATGTAATATAATAGATAAATTGATGAGGAAATGAATTATTTTGAGAAATTAATTGCCATGAACCTCAACAAAAAAGGGCAACTGTCTGATTAGGCACAATTTACTGTAAACTCTAGTTCCCAAATATCTAATGTATTAAACCATAATATGAAATCATGGAAAATTAATCAAATTCTGAAGTCACGAATCTATCCCAAAACGTTTTACCAATCAATTCTTCTAACATAACAAAAACCAATCAGGGGACCAAAATCACCATAGCATTGCAAATTAGCAGAAGGAAATCTAATGATGCTGGAGATCTACAAATTCAAGCTACAAAATTGAAAAGTGAAAGACCAGAAAAAATGTCTCAATTGTGATTTTCATCTAAGGTTCTGGCTTGACTACCATCCAACAGTTCGTTAACACAAAATTTATTTAAGTTTTCATACATATTCTTCCATTGGTTAGCCATTTGCATTGCCCTTTGGTAATCATGTTTTAGTTTCTCTGTCTCCATTTCAGAAGCAGCAGCTGATCCTTGATGCTGAGACAGGTTAAAAACAACATTAATCACAATCAAAATCAGGTAATGACCATCCTTTAATAAGAAGAGTAGTCACAGAGACAAACCTGAAGTTCCTTAATGTAATTAGATATCACATGAGAACTGAGGTATGAAGGATTTAGGGAACTCCTGCCACCCCCAAGACTGATAGTAGTGTTCATATCTGAGTCTTCATGTATTGAATTTGCATATTTTTCCAATGGAGGGGGTAAATTTCCTTGCTTTCTTGATGATGGTTGTACATTAGAAGATATGTGATTACTTGAGTTTTCTCGTCTAACAACAAGAATATTATTTACAGGCCCTGGAGTATCCACAATAATTAACATTAAATTTTAGCAGGACTCAATTTGAAAACATGCATGTAATTATAGTCATTAGATATGTCATCCGAGAAAAACCCTTAACAGTAACCAAGTGAGTAAAAAGCTATCCTGCAGAACATATTGATAAAAGGAATAGAGCATTCTCATCCAATTTAAAAAACAACAGGTCGCATATCAAAGACATTAAGAAAAAAAAAGTTTAAGAAAATAAAGGCTCAATAGCAGCAGATATAAATAGAAGTTCAATATATAATAAAAATACTGTCCAAGTCCTACTAGATATGTAAAACAAAGTGTTTCTTGTAAAAGCTCATCTGCATACTGAAAACATAGGTATCATACATGTGGTACGTTAGTTGCTTTACCATATAACAAATAAATTGCCAGTCTTCACTATATTCGAATTTTGCAAATGAAAATAACTTTGAGCATTGAAAAAGCAGAAATTCATTCGGAAAATAGCATAACATATGCATTACTGAAGATATATGCTATCAAAATTCTTTCTTGCAAAGCCTGGTCAAATTTCACTGTTTATACAATACCTTTAGCATGTTTGAACAAGCGGACGATTCGACGAGTTCTTGCATCCCAAACACGAACCTTTCCATCCTCTGACCCGGATATCAATAAATTCTGACTCGTGCTATATGCTAAGCAAGTAACTGTCTTGCTGTAACATTGAAGAACAAAATTAGTTAAATTACAATGCATAGATTAAACCAACTTTTTATTCTAGTTAACATGACCACTAGCAATGTGGAACGTGAGTTACTACAAAATAAACTAAAATTATAAAGAATGTATCTGCTTATGAATAAAACATGGTTCATTTACTTGGTTACTGCACAAATTCTAGTAATCAAAATATTCAAACAAATTTTGAAGCATCAGCCAACGGTTTCAACTTGGCATTGATATGTGCTGAGGATATGGTACAGAGACAGAAAAAACATGAAATTAGAGACATGAAAATTAGAGACAGAAAACAAGGATGAAAACATGAAATACCTGTGTGGGAGAGAAACAGAACTGCTATTTATTGCAACAAAAAGGAAAAGGGTAGAACAAACTCTGATACCAGGGAACCATGAAAGAGTGAACAGAATAAAGATAGCAACAACAAAACATTGGACATAGTGCAGAGAACAAAGCAAGGATGGAAAGACAGGGAAGGGTACCAGAAACATCAGAATTGGCCAGAGATAGTGCCAGAGAATTGTGGATCATCTTTCAGAGACACAAGAACGCACATAGACTTCAATTTTGAAACCCAAATAAGGGAGCAGAGTCCCAAAATTGTCCTCTAAATTAAAATTAAACATCCCAGTGTTGAGTGGACTAACGGAAGTTTTCAATTCAATCCTTAAAGAACGTTGCCCCTAATGGCTGTGATAGCAGCGTGCCTTATGCTACTTCATGTGCAATAGCAAGCCTTGAGATGCAATGGATTTCAATGGAACAGGCAATAGCCATGATGTGCCACAATGGCAGTATAGTTCACAAGTGACACTCCTATAGCTAAAAGCGTAGAAACAATTACTGCTTTAAAGATAAAAAGTTCCCATTGTTTAATTCAAACTCAAATAAAACATGGATTGATGTTTTATTCAAAAGCTATAACAGCTTAGTTTGTATTTTCTTGTAGTACAAGAAAAGAATAACCAATGAGAACAATCAATCATTTTTTGACATAGGTTGACCTAATAAATTGTAATCAGTTGGGTGTACAAACTACAAATGTCAACATAAATGATATAAAATCCATCGGTTATTTAATCAGTAAAGGGAATAAAAATTTCCTTGAATTCATCATAGCTAACAATTAAACTCTGTGCGATGGGAACTTGATACTCACTTTAGTTATCCATAAATTCTTAACAAAACTAAATGCTCCCAAGTCCCAAGCTGTCGCTCTAAGATCAATATTATTGCAGTTGGCAAATAGTAACTATCATATATGAGCTACGAGGGAGCACAAGACAATTGATGCATGCAACTAAATTGTTCAATTTTACAAAATAAATATGTAATTCAAAGAGAGAATTGCAATTGAAACGGTACGGTGTATTTGAAAAACTAACATCAAGAGATAAGACATCATCAATAAATCCATACTTCTTAAAATAAGCACAACAAGAGAAGAAAAGACAACCTTTGGTTAGAGAAAGAACCAATGATATGCATTCCATGATTATTACTAGCATCGCTTTCAGTGTTAAGTGCAGCAATAAATATCTTTCCATCTCTACTGCCAGCATAAAAGACATGTTCAGCTGGATCCAGTGCAATGGAATCAATAACTGAAGGGAATACTATATTTCTTAGTAGTGTTCCCCTAGATAAGCTCCATACCTAAGAGAAGAAATTATAATCCAATTAAGTTGATTACAAACATTCAAACATATACCAACGTACATAAACTATCTATAAATATAAGATTAATTGACACTTAAGTATCAAACTCTATAAATTACAAACATTTTTAATGCAGGAATATATTATATCCTCAATAGAACAAATTTTAGATGATTTAGAAATCTGTACATGTGCAATTTACTATCAATTAATTTCTAAATTAGATCAAATTTTGTAGACATTCCTGAGAACTTTTATTCAGCAGTACACTTAATAAAATTAATATTTTTGTAAAAAGTTATTAAAGATACCACTTTACAATATTTCACATTTTTGTATCAATGGATTTTATATTATGTATATAAATCAGTCAAATAAAAACCAAAACCAGTTAAACAGGGGCAGGGAGGCACAGATAAGATGAATGTGGATCTGAAGTGCAGAAAACAGAATGAGAGGCACAGATAGATTGAAATGAACAAAGAAGCAAAGCTCAAGGGGTTTTTCCAAGTGGGTTAGGGTTGGTTTTTATTTTTCAAGAAAATGAGTCTTTCTTATGCAAAGCAGGATCAGGCAACTCCACAGATTCTATGTCCAAGATTCTGCAATTCCACTGTTTACAACAAATTGCATCTTTCACGTGGATTAAGATTACAGGGAGCACAAAAATATCACAAACAATGCGATCCCATGACCAAAATTGCGATTTTGACAACAATGTCATTGTCACCAAATAAACTATAACAGCTGGTTCCCACCCATATTGAAAAAACTATTCATTTGAGTTATCTTGCTAAACATAAACTATTAGAATTTACAAATCCTAGAAATAGACAACTCAAGCAGGCAACAGTACATATAATTCTTGAGTAAAAGTACTTAATTGATTATCTATTTCTCTACTACACCACCCCAAAAAGACAGTAAAACAAACCTTGCAAGTTCGATCCTCTGAAGCTGACACAATAATTGCACTGCACCCTCCATTACCAATCACAACATCAGTCACGTGCAGGGAGTGCCCGGTAAAACTATACTCATAAAGATTATTAGCCTGCTGACCTCTGAAATCATCGAATATCCTGAACCACGAAAGCAGCATATGCCACTATAGTCAGCATTGCTGCTAGAACCCAAGCTTTACAGTATCCTAAAAGGAAATTCACTACTGCAACGGAAAGCAAAACAGAAAAAGGGAGAGAAAAGTACATGAAGAGAGACCAAACTCTTACGGTTCCATCTTCAGCACCAGATACCAACAACGAGTCATCTTCAGAAAAAACCAGACAAGTAACGGCCCTAATATGTGCACGCCACTTCTTAAGCAATCTACCGGTTTCAACCTTATAATCAATGCAAGCAACTCAGCACGGTACAGTAAACAGAAACAAAATAAGTCCCCCCTTTCAATTCATAATTCTCCACAACCTAACACCCAAAAAAATCTTCAGTATATGTTTAGATCATATTTCGTTCCACTTGTTCCGCTTAGGTAATGTATGTAATCCAAAACATTGATGAGGAAACAGACTGTATATAATTCCAGTCATTGATGAGAAAACCAGACAGTTGTAAAAAACATTAATGGATCACCAAACAAAACACTTACTTCCCACAAATAAATATCCCCAGATAAAGCTCCACCAGCAATGAAGGTTCCCAGGTGATTAGAAGCAAGGGGTTTAATAGGTTCAGCGGGAAAACTCTTCACTTCAACTTGAGGCTGCACACGCATCATTCATTATTAGTAATAATTTTCATGATATAAGAAAATGTTAAATAATAAAAAATAATAATAATATTACGAAAAGAGAACAACCTTGGACCAGGACCAGAAGAGAACAGAACCAGATGTCGCTGAAGGTTCTCGAAGCTGAGAGGAGGCGATGAAGCGAGGACCAACGGCGACAAGGCCATGAGAAGGGGAGGAGCAAGATTTGTAGCGGAGCTGCTCCGCACCGGTGTGAAGATCCCAGCATCCTATTCCGCCGTCCAAAGACGACGACGCCAAAACAACCTCCATTCTTCGTCGGAAGCACAGGTCGTATAGCAAGAGACTTCAAGGTCACACCGCGGAATAACAAATGAAGAATCAATGGAAGCGAGACCTAGCTATTGAGCAGTAGTGTTAGGAGAAGAGTTCTCTGTTTCGGTGGAGGCTACACCGCAAAGGATTTTGTTTTGATCTTTGTCCGACTAGGGTTTTTTTTGTTTTCTATAATTAAATCTTATGCCTTTTAATTTAAATTTAAATTTCATAAAAAGAATTAGGCTTAAATACCTTTTTAGTCCTTATTTTCGTAGTGTTTGTTGCGGATGGTTCTCATCTTGACAGAATGTTTAAACTGGTCTGGTCCTCATTTTCGCAATTCATGTTTTATTTCGTCCTTTTCTGTAACGCCGTTTAAATCATTAAGAGAGCATTGTACAAATGACACAGTTTGTATTACATATGGCTAATTAACGTTAATTTTTTAATTTATGAGAAATTTTGCAATTATGGAACAACTAATACTTGTCATTTCATCATTGGATTGCAGTTGTAGCTAATATTTTGCATGAGACATCTGTATGCAAATTTTAGAAAAAGATTCTCTGACCAAAAAGTAAAGATACTCATGTGGAAGGCTTAAAGATACTCACCTGGAAGGCTGTTAGGAACACACACCCAGCAGTTTGGAAAATAGTAATGTTAATAATTATAGATGAAAAAATTTTCCTAATTGCAAAATTTCCCCTAAATTAAAAAATTAAAGTTAATTAGCAATATGTACAGTACACGTAACACACCCTAATACAAACGGTGTCACATGTACAATGATCCGTTAATAATTTAAACGGCATTACAGACAAGGACCAAATAAAACATGAATTGCGAAAATGAGGACCATTTTAAATATTTTGTAAAAATGAAGACCATTTTAAATATTTTGTCAAAATGAGGACTATCCACAACAAACACTACAAAAATGAGGACCACAAAGGTATTTAAGCCAAAGAATTATAATTTGATTTAGAGTTTAATATCATGTACAAGTGATTGAGCATCATGTGCTTTTTTAAATTTTAAATTATTATTTTTTTAAATTTTAAATAATTATTTATAATAAAAAAATCTAGTTTTATAATTTTTTTTAAATTAAAATAAATATTTATAATAAAAAAGTTATTCACAAAATATTATTTTATTTTTTATTTTAATAACTAAAATTTATTTTATCTATAATTGTATATTTATAGTTACATACATATTTTGTTTTTCTAAGTTTATTTCTTTAATTACTATCTTTAAATTTAAACAATATTTGTAATTTTGTTTTTCTTTTTATCGAATATCTTTGTTCAATGATCCTATTATATCTCATTAGATTTGTAAAGAAAAAATTCATGTATATGCGTTTATAAGAATTATGTTCCTTGATGACAAGTTAGACCATGAATATATCATATCTTCTATTTCCTTTATGTTCGAATTGATATAAATAAAATTGAAGATAATGAAATATACCACAAATATTATAAAATAAAGAGGAAACACAATGAAAATGATAAGAACCTGGTTTGTTTTATTTTATTAAATTTTGTTCTCAATTTAGAGAAAGTGAGTTTCTTTGTTTATTTTATAATTTCATCACAATATGTCCAAACAATGAAATACAGATTTCATTTCATTATTCACTATCGTACTCACTTTAAAATTAAAAAAAAAATCATTACATTTAATCTCTTTTTGTTTATAAAAAATAACTAAACTGAAGAATGGTAGCATGATGATTGTTTAGTAAGATAATAAATATTACCATTTTAGACCTCCGGAATGCATTATACCAACTTCGGTGGCACATCATATTCATTCACCAAGGTCCCAGCATATCAATCCATGCATCTCTCTCATATAACTATTTGTCTTTACACAATCAGGAAAACTTTCAAGAAAAGTTAATTCTTTGACATGGTATAAAAGAATATATCAGAAAGTTGTTAGAATGGTTGTGATTTTTTAAGTAAAATTATTCCAGCTCATTTAAAAAAGACAATAAATCTACACCAGAACTGGAACTGATAGTGTTTGAAGCCACTATTTTAATCTCTGCTACTATTTTAAAAATACTTTCTTGAGCATTGTAACAGCCAAAAACTACCAATAGTCACCACAGGAACAAACTCCATCCCTAAAATGATGGAATCGATTCACGTCTCTTACAAGAATCTCTCTGTTAGCAAATTTGGAAATAAATTTTGTAACAGCATGACAGTCTTCACACAATCTCAAGTTTTTTCTGATCCTTATGGTTTCACCTTTTGCGGTATTAATGAGTCCAAAGGCAACTGCAAGCTTTTCGCTGTGTCCCAGTACAATTCTTTCCTTCTCTTCTTCATCAAGATCGTAGAGAACAACATTTGTATGAGGGACATAACCCTGCTCCTTCATCTCAGTTGACAACTTAACTACCAAAGCCTGAACCTCTTCAATTTGTGGGTTATGCTCGTCAACAGAGACAAACGAGTATACCTTCTTTTTCACTTCAATCCAGCTGCAACCGGGAAGCTTTTGAAGGCCACGAGCTTCCAGTAGCTTCATCACACTCTTTGCTTCACTCCACATCTTAGCTTCCGCATAAATATCGGCTAAAAGCACATAATTTCCAGCATTCTTAGGCTCCAACTCAAAAAGCATACTACTTGCTCTCTCCGCAAGTTCAACATTACAGTGAATCCTACAAGATCCAAGAAGGGCACCCCAAACTGTGGGTCCGGGTTCAAAATGCATATCTTCTATTAGTTCGATCGCTTCATCTAACCTGTTAGCTCGTCCAAGAAGATCCACCACACAAGCATAATGCTCCATACCAGGATGGATCCTGTACTTACTAAGCATGGATTCAAATAAAATCTTTCCTTCCTCAACAAGGCTGGCATGACTGCAAGCACCCAGAACAGTAACGAATGATATATAACTCGGTGAAATTCCGTGCTGGATCATGTTCTCAAAAATTTGGATTGCTTTCTTTCCGAAACCATGCATGCCGTAAATAGAAATCAAAGAATTCCAAGAAACAACATCACGATTCTTCATGCTATCAAACACCCTCTGTCCCATCGAAATCTCACCACATCTTCCATACATTGTAATAAGCGCACTAAGAACTGGCAGTATAGAATCAAGACCCCGTCGAAGGATATAACCATGAATCAACTTCCCTTGTTCTAATGCAGCAAGGCCTCCACAAGCTTGAAGTACACTAACCATTGTAACTGAATTTGGAACTGAATCACATGCCTCAAGCATCATTAACTGAAAAAGTTCCAGTGCTTTCATAGGCATATCATTCTTCGCAAAACATGCAATCATAGCACTCCATGAGACAAAGTTCTTGGTAGGCATTGCACAAAACACGGAATTTGCATAAGACACACTGCCAAACTTAGCATACACATCTAACAGAGTTGTCATAACATGAATATTTGCTTCATAGCCATGTCGTAGAATATGGGCATGAATCTCCTTGCCCCTCCTGAGAGGGCAGACTGACAGCTCTGAAACAACGCAAGCCTTAAGCACATATGTATACGTGAATCTATCCGATGGGACCCCAGTGCAATTCATCTGGGCATACAAATCTAGCAGCTCCTCACCACGACCCACCATTGCCAGCGCTCGGAAGAGTGCATTCCAGACATATATGGTTCTTTCCAGCGTTTCATCAAATACCTTGCGAGCACGATCAATAAACCCGAGCTCATGGTACATATTGATAAGTTTAGTAGCTAAAAACGGGTCTTGGTCAAAACCCCTGTTGGTAAGATGGCGATGAATGTCGAGGCCATCGGAGAGCGAGTTCTGCTGGGCACATGAATAGATTAAATGCTCAAAAGTTTGCTGAGTTGGATTAGGCTCAATGCACAGGAGATGAATAGCCTGCTTAAGGTTCCCTCCTTTGCATAATGACTGTATCAATTGATTGTTGTTGCTCTTTATGTCTTTGATGGGGTTTGTTGAAGGGTTCAATGAAGCAAAAGTGACAGGCAATCTTGAATACACACGGGAACTGCAACATAGGTGGCTTTGAGATGGAGAATGTCTGATAATTTGGGGAATCTGAAGCACCCACATCAGACAATATTTTGATGCAACTCTCCTCCCAAAAGGCTTCGTCAGTGTTTCTGCTATAAAGGAAACCCTTCAATGGTTTTCCAAACCAATGTCACATCTGTAAGTAACATTAACCAAGAAAGAAACCATAAACAACTCAAATTTAAGAAATAATGACATGATAAGCTCCGGCACAGATTTTACTTCAGGAACAAACAAATAGGATACCTAGGTTGTCTATGTTCTACTTTGTAACCCCCGTTTCAGTGTTTTATCTAAGATAGATATATACAGTGCACTAATTGTGCAATGAAGAGACATAACCCGATACAATTTCCCCAACAAAAACATACCAGAGGCGACAGTAGACGGCACGTTCACGACTTCAATACTAGTGTTTCACAGTCCAAACAGTAAATAACAAAAGTAAGAGTCTTGTACCAATTTGTTTAGCAAAGAAACTTGTTAAGCTTATTTCACACTGAAACAGTTGAACTACGGTGGGGGTTTGCGTCGCTTGGGTTACCGCCGCTGCCATGGGGGACCAACGTCAATGAACGATTAGCCCAAAAAAGGGGGAAATTTTCGAAAAGTGTAAAAACGAACCTCGTCGTCGTCGTGGTTCGCCGCCGGCGCCGTGACCTTCGTCTCCGTCAGTGACTCGCTTCTTCCTCCACCAGTGACCACCGTGTCTCTAGAGTTCTGTGGGTTGCTGTGGCCGCCGACGCCGTGAGCTTCCTCTCCGTCAAGGGTTCAAGGGTTGCTGTGTTATGCGAGTGCGAGAGAAAGAAAGAAGTGAAGTGAGTGAATGTGAATCAGTGATGCAAAACGGGCCATCCTTACTGTACACCCTTCTGAATAATTAAAACGGGTCACCCGTAGCAGAAGATAAATTTCTTATTTTTTTTATTATTCGGTTAAACCCTTTATTTTTTAATAACAAAATATCTTTTCAGAATTAGTTTGAATGTGTTTCTAGATTAGCATAGGTAAACCTAGAGATGTTCGGTTATTATAAGACAACATAATTACTTGGTTGTTCTTGTCTTGCCAATCTAGGTTTCTTTTCCCTTTTTTCTTTATTATTACAATACCTATGAAGTTATTCATCATTTACACTATTTCCGTTCTCTACATCTTTTTTTCACATTCTTTTATAGACATGTTCACCAATTTCCCAAAGTTTTCTCTCTAAAACTTCCAGGACAGAAAGTGGCTAAAGATTAACATCATTGTTTTTGTCGCTTTTAGATTATCTACTGCTTTTCTGTGATGTATATGTTATAAGTCCAAAATTACATTGATTTTGATATTTAAAACACCAGACACCCAACAAATGACTAAGATGGACAACACCACAAACCAGGAAAATATCTACAGTTGTTTGTTTTTTGCTAATACACCTTGTTCTATTGCTTTTCTTGCCATATCTGCATGCTTTCTAGCCCTTTCCTTTCTCTCTTCTTTTTCTTGGCATTCACCCATGACCTTCTCAATAGAATCCTCTCTAGTTACCTGAACCCGAGACTTATGTTCCTCTCCCAAATGCACAAAATAACCCAAGTCTTTTAAAAAATTTAAGTTTTGGTAAAAAAATAACAAGAAAACTATATTTTAACAAGTCTCGTGACTAGTGTGATATGCACAAAATTAAAAATACCATATTTTAGAGAAGCTGTTGGTGGCGTACACAAGCTTCACAAAGCAACAAACCCTATCTAAAAGAAAATTACATACAAAGTTGGTAGGTGTTGAGTTTTTTAAACATGTTGATAGGTGTTAGATTTTCTAACTTGAACATATTTCCGGTGATGTATACTTATGAAGAAATTAGCATCTTCACTTTCTGCTTTAAAGATTCCTTGCTTATATATAATAGATGACAGCACGGATCACTGGATGAACACTCCTTCGGATTCGAATAGCTCAACCACTTCACAAAAACACAACTTCAAACTGACACAGAATTTTAAAGATGAAATATTATTTTTAAAAAAGAAGTGAGCAAGTGGCAATATAATAGTGAAATACCAGCTTTTAGAGCTTTCCAATTTCCATGCAATGTTTAATTGTTTATTGGAAAGGGGAAAAGAGAGTAGAAGCTAAGATTCTAAAAATTGATGCCATGTTATAATAATCAGACAGAAACAAAAACAAGTGAATCAGTCAAGCTCACTGTTTTCTATCTGTTGTGTGTGAAAGAAAGAGCATGGAAAACCACACTCTCCCTCTGGAGTTGACAAGAGAAATTCTTCTGAGATTGCCGGTGAGATCTGTGTTGCGTTTTAAGAGTGTGTGCAAATCATGGTATTCTCTCATTTCCACTCCTCAATTTGGCATTTCCCATTATGACTTAGCTGCTTCACCCTCTCATAGACTTCTTATCAAATCGAAGGATTTTTTTGTTCAATCCATTGATATAGACGCAAGGCTTTTCAAACAATCCAGTGCAGTGCATTTTCTTTGCCTCCCTCCACCGCCCCTACGCCCCAGTGATGATTTTCATTACAAATATGGGCTTTTGGGTTCGTGCAGAGGATTAGTACTTTTATACTACCAGGGAGATCTCATTCTTTGGAACCCATCAATAGGTGTCCATAAACGATTCCCAAACTTCGAATGTGACTTAGCCGATGAAATTCTGCATGCTTTTGTGTATGATACATCAACGAGTAACTACTGTTTGATTCTTATTGGAACGGACGAGTCTCAAAGTGATGAGCGCAAAGCTGAAATCCTGATTTTCTCTTTCAAAACTGCTTTGTATGTTCCATTTAAGAGCTTTTGTTTTCCATTCAAGTGTATCGGAGACAAATTCAGCGCTGGGGTGTTGTTCAGTGGGGCTGTTCATTGGTTGGTTTTCACTGAGGATGAATATGTCGCTGTGATTATTGCCTTTGATATGATAGAAAGGAGGTTATCAGATATTCCTCTCTTTGAGCATTTCACTGCACAAAGATACAAAGTTTATAGCTTTGGGGTAATGGGAGAATGTCTCAGTGTGTGTTGCTCTGTCAGAGGCCGTACAAGTGCAGAAATATGGATGATGAAAGAGTACAAAGTGCAGTCATCTTGGACTAAGTGTGTGGTCGTACCCTTTTATAACTTTCTCAACGATCGTTTTTGCCCCATATGCACCACTAAGGATGGTGAAATTTTTGGATCAAACATTGGAGGAAGATTAGAGAAACGTAATCATAAAGGAGAACTTCTTGAGTTTCTAAATTTTGGTGGAGGTGGAGAGTTGTTCTGTTTCAATCTACAGTCTGCTGTGTATAGAGAGAGTCTTCTGTCTCCAAATAGTGAAGATGAGCAGCAGTAACAGACAAGAAAATTCAAGGTATGCACTGTTCTCCAATCCCTTTCACCATTATATTCTTTCTTATTAGGGTTTTCCATGACATTTTACTATATTACTGTTTTTCTGCCCTTTCACCATTATATTCTTTCTTATTAGGGTTTTCCATGACATGTTACTATATTACTGTTTTTCTGCTAAAATCTTAGAGAATATCCGGTTAATATCCTAAAATTTACATGTGACATTCTTGTTTCCCGCAGGCTAAGAAATATGCATCTACCTTGAACTGATGACACGGCTAGCAGAAACATAGCACTTAGAAGTTACAAGAGAATCCTAATATATTATATTAAATATCAGTTTTAGTGCAGAAATAGTGTACGTTGTTGTAGTGGTGATTTCAATAAAGTTGGATTATCAACAGACTTTGTTATTTACTTGTGTTTCAGACTATCTTTTTTGTTCTTAATGTTACTGTGTTTGCAGTTTGTTTCTACTGTGCGCTTTTACATAGTTCTCAGATTCAAGCCAACTTATTTGGTTCTTTCTCTACTATTTTACAAAGTTCACAAACAATCTCACAAATTAATAACCTCAGAACGTGAAATTCCTCAACCAACCCTGGTATAAAGCATGGTATGTTATCAAATTATGGTAACGTATACTTTAAACATCTTATTATGGTAAGTTTTTGAGTCTGTTTTACACTTGTGTGCCACCCTGATTCAAATTCTTAAAGGAAATTTGTTCCCTGACATTCTCTGTGACTTTTGTTGCTCAAACAATGACCAAAACTGTATCCTTTCTCAGAAGAAATTGTATGCTGAAAATTTTGTAATTTGGTTAAGTTTTGCTCTGAAGCAAAGTAAATATGCTCCTTTGCCTACACCGTATGTATAACTTGGTGCAATTTTCTTATGACAAGCATTTCTGGATTTTATTTCAAAACCTTCCAGTGTTAGCAAGAGATTTTATGTATTGAATCTGAGAGCCCTGAGGTTACAAATTGTTGTAGTAAATAATTTTGGCTGCACCCTTTAAAAAAAATTAAATATTTTTTATTGTTGAAGTTTTTTAATATTAGTTTCCTCAAAATAAACTTTTACTGGTGCATAAAGTAATTTTATTCAATGGAAAGAGTTATTTTAGATTTTTTATTTCCATCTTGTATAAATATTATGGGAAAAAAAAAAACATCTAAAGTACTGTGGAAGCACCACTTAAATGTTTTTTTTCTGCTTGTTTTCCAATTCAATGACGACAGGACCACTGGCCATGTTGTCTCTCCTAAAGAAGAAGTTTTTTTTTTCTTGTTTAGATAATGATCTAAAGAAGTGATCAGCCTCACGAAGAAGACAGACAAGGTTTGTTACCGACACACAGGTCAGGCTTATCATCTTCTCCAGCACTGCACCGAACCCTTCAGATTCTTTATGAAAAATATGGGTTGTGCTAATAAATTCTCTATGTGGTGTGTTTCTTACTTACTATTTGCTGCTTATGTTCTGGTTTTGTGTGACACATGAACGAGAGCTTTTGGTGCCTCGAATTTGGAAGACAGATTGTTGTTCAATTAATCCTCACACAGCATACACACAGATTATAGCTATATCTGATATCAGTTGAAGCTATACTTCTCCTTTTTCAGGTGCCATGTTGTGGATTATATATGCTTGACATGTTGTGCTCTAAGCTTGCTTAAAGGGACTAACTTTTCTTATCTGAATCACGCATGTTTCTCAGCCAGGCTAAATGTGTATGAAGTCGGTGCTGTCCTTTCCTCATATCAATTTTTTGTCATTAACCTAAAATTAGTAATTCTACAATCATTTGTGAGATATTAATAATTAAACTTCTAAACTTAGCACACTTAGCATGTCAGACCAAAACTGAGAGGAACTCACTTCTTATTTAACACGAGTTTGAATTCCACCTTTAGTAGATCTACAAATTCATCGACTTAAGTTTTTGAATTGAAAGTGATTGTCAATTTTAGTAGTTACAATAGTTACTTAAGAGAACTAAAATGTTAATTATCTTGATCGGCATGATTTTATTCTTATTAATGCGTTAAACAATTAACATGAATATCCTAATCAATTTTCAGGCACAGAAACCTGCAATGGATTCAACGGCCCTTAGCCATCTCCACTTTGTTTTCATCCCCCTAATGGCCCCGGGTCATCTTCTCCCCATGGTAGACATGGCCAAATTGTTGGCACAGCGCCAAGTGAAAGTAAGCATAGTGACCACACCCCTCAATTCCATCCAATTCCAAGATAGCATAGACAAAGAGATTCAATCTGGTTCACCAATTCAAATTTTAAATGTTCAATTTCCTTGTGCTGAAGCTGGAATACCAGAGGGATGTGAGAGCGTAGACACTTTGCCTTCAATGGATCTACTAAACAACTTCAACACCGCCTTAGACTTGTTGCAGCAACCACTGCAAGAGCTACTTGAACAGCAAAGTCCCTTCCCAAGCTGCATAATTGCCGACAAATATATCATGTGTGTGTCTGAAGTTGCAAACAAGTTGAATGTCCCAATAATAGTATTTGACGGAACCAGTTGTTTCTTTCTCCTGTGCAATTACAATTTACAAAAGGATAAAGTCTACGAAGCTGTAGCAGCTGAAGAGAAATTTCTCATCCCCGGAATTCCCCATAGAATTGAATTGCAAAGATCTCAGCTCCCTGGGATATTCAATCCCGGCACAAACCACGAGTTGAATGTTCGACGCGAGAAAGTAATGGAAGTTGCAGAAAAATCATATGGGATAGTGGTTAATAGTTTTGAAGAGTTGGAAGCAGAATACGTTGAAGAGTATCAAAGATTGTCGGGTCATAAAGTATGGTGTGTTGGCCCTGTGTCATTGTCCAACAGGGATGATATTGACAAGTCTCTAAGAAGTAGGAGAAACTCAAGTTCTGAGAATGAATATGTGAAGTGGCTAGATTCATGGTCTCCGAGGTCAGTGATTTATGTCTGCTTTGGTAGCCTAAACCGTGCAACACCAGAGCAGTTGATAGAACTCGGGATAGGATTGGAAGCGACAAAAAGGCCATTCATTTGGGTGCTTAGAGGTGCATATGGAAGAGAGGAGATGGAGAAATGGCTGTTGGAAGATGGGTTTGAAGAAAGGGTGAAAGGGAGAGGGCTTTTGATCAAGGGTTGGGTGCCACAAGTGTTGATCTTATCACATAGAGCAATAGGAGTGTTCGTGACACATTGTGGATGGAATTCCACACTCGAAGGGATTTGTGCTGGCGTGCCATTGGTAACTTTTCCTCTGTTTGCTGAACAGTTCCTCAATGAGCAATTTGTTGTACGAGTGGTGAAGATTGGGGTGAGTGTGGGGGCTGAATCTGTTGTGCATTTGGGAGAGGAACATGAGTCTCGGGTTCAGGTAACTAGAGAAACTATTAAGGATTCTATTGAGAAGGTAATGGGTGAAGGCCAAGAACAAGAAGAGAGAAGGGAAAGGGTTAGAAAGTATGCAGATATGGCAAGGAAAGCAATAGAACGAGGTGGTTCTTCTTACCGCAACATGTCCCTACTAATTGATGACATTGTGCATGTCAAAAGGTTACACCAAAGCTAAGTAAGACAAAAATGGATTCATCCTTTGTTTGTTTTGCATTGTGTTGTAAGGTGGAATAGTTTTGTTAAGTTTGTGTATTACCAAAATCCAAACAACTGTTCCAGGTTTGTTGTGTTGTCCATCTTAGTCATTTGTCGGGAGTTTGGTGTTTTAAATATCAACATCAATGTAATTTTGGACTTATAGCATATACATCCCAGAAAAGCAGCAGAATCCAAAAGCAACAAAAACAATGATGTTGGTCTTTAACCACTTTCTGTCTGGGAGTTTTAGAGAGAAAACTTTAGAACATTGGTGAACATGTCTATAAAAGAATGTGAAAAAAAAAAAAGATGTGTAATAATAAAGGAAAAAGGGGGAAAAAACATAGATTGCATCAGAGAAAAAGCGCCAAGGAAAGCAAGACATGAACAACCACACTCTTCTTCTTCTTCCTCAGGAAGTGATCAGAGAAATTCTTCTGAGATTGCCCGTTAAATCCCTTTTGCGATTCAAGTGTGTTTCCAAGTCATGGCTTTCTCTCATTTCCGATCCCCAATTTGCCATTTCCCATTACGACCTAGCTGCCACACCCGCCCATCGAATCCTTATGAGATCAAACGATTTTTATGCTCAATCCATTGACACAAACGCGCCCTTTATAGATCGCGGAAAGGGTACACTGTGTTTGCTTCGTGTTGTGCATCTCCTTCTTCCCCCTCCTTCTCCCCCACGCATTCCCGATTTTTTTCACTTCGATGATTTTCGCAATCAGCCCCACATTTTGGGCTCATGCAGAGGGTTTATTCTCTTGTACTACGAGAGGGGCGATGATCTCATTCTGTGGAATCCCTCAATCGGTGTTCATAAACAATTACCACACTTTCAATATGATAACATAACCCGTGAGTTCCTCTATGGTTTTGGGTATGACCCATCTAAAGATGACTATTTGATTACCATTATTCCATTCTCGTCTTCGTTTTCTGCTGAAAATGAAACCCACGTTTTCTCCTTCAAAACTGCTTCTTGGAACAGTGTCCTTGTCAATGTTCCATACTCAGATCCTGGCAATTACCTTACATTCAGAGCTGGGTCACTGTTCAATGAGACCCTTCATTGGTTGGTTCTGTCCAAGGAGAAAAAGGTTCTTGTCATTCTCGCCTTTGATCTGGTACAAAAGAGTTTTTCAGAGATTTCTCTGTTGGATCATTTAAATACGAAAAAATGTCAAGTATGTGGTTTGAGGGTAATAGGAGGGTGTCTCGGTGTGTGTTACTCTGACGAAGGCAGTGCAAGTACTGAAATATGGGTGATGAAAGAATACAAAGTGCAGTCTTCTTGGACTAAGTCCATTGTTGTACCTACCTGTGACTTTTCCCCCATATGCATCACCAAAGATGGTGGAATTTTTGGATCGGATATGAGAAGTTTAGAGAAGTATAACGATAAAGGAGAGCTGCTACAGCATCGTGCATATGGTGTACAAGAAGAGTTATTCTACTGTCTCAATCTACAGTGTGCTTGGTATAGAGAGAGTTTACTGTCACTTCCCACTGTCATTCGGAATACAAGTGAAGATGACCACCAACAACTGATAAGAAAAATCAGGGTATGCACTGTTGTTCAATCTCTTTCACCATTTTATTATTATTCATCTTGCTGGACATATTTCTTTCTTTATTCTTTAAAGTAAAATATTAAATGCATGGAAAGATGGTATTTGGTGATGGTGGATTCAATTTACCTTGCATGGATAAAAATAAAATATTTGATGTCTTGATTAGTATATTACTGTTTACTGCAAAATTCTTAAGAGGGTGTCCTATTAATATTCTAACATTTACAATGAACTAATGTTTTCTGCAGGCCGCAAATTTGACAAGAATATATAGTTAGCTCGATTTCACTTCCTTCAATTGGTGACACTACCAGCAGAAAGCATAGCACTTGGAAGAGAATGGCATGTGCATCTATGATATTAAATAATCTTATCTTAGTGCAGAACTAGCTTCCATTTTAGTGGCGATTTCAGTAGAGTTGCAGTATGAACAGACTTTAACCATGTCTCAATGGTGGAGTTAGCAAAATTTTTATGGTATTATTGCTTGCAGTTTGTTCCTCCAAGGCTCGTTTACATAGATCTTATATCCAAACCCTACTGTTTTTTATTATTTACCTCGATTTACCATCCCCATTACCAATCTTACTAATTCATGACCCTGTAGCCATACTTGCTATTGAATGTTGTTTTCTCACAGCAAACTTCTCGGATTTTATTTCAAAGCCATAAAATGTTAGTTAGAGATTTTATTTATTTAATCAATAGGCACTTTTAGACATATATTCGTTGTCATTTACGGTAACCTGGCTTCAAATAAGACATCTCACTCTGTTGTTACAGTATCATAATCTGAAGTTTCCATCAACAGCTCAAGGATTTAAACAAATAATAACAATTTGCATGATTGAGTCTCTATAATGACCACATCCTTAAATTTATTGCTAGTAATACATAAACATAGTATCAGTTTTTTCAGCAGTAGTCGATACATGGCCGCACACCCATCCCCCCATGTTAATTTTTCTATGCATATCATGACCATATTACAATTTCCATAAAGAAAGTAAGTTCAGCATGTAGGAGTTATTAGACAATTATGAATGGGTGGTAATATTAAGTTAAGGAGAAGCATTCTTTGAAAAAGTGGAGGATGTGTCAACGCTGCCAGGTGGAGGGAATAGTGGAGGAAAAGGAACGGGAAAAGCTGGTGGTGATGTGGATGGAGTTAAGCCTGGTACTGTTGGGAAAGGAAACAGTGGTGGTGATGTTCCTGATGAGGGAGGTTGAAATGGGTTAGGAACAACTGGTGATGTTTCTGGTGGCTGTAATGGGTTAGGATTTAGAGATGGTGGCTGAAATGGGTTTGGTACAGTAGGTGGTGGAAACAATGGGTTAGGAGGAAAGGAGAAGGTATTAGGGGCAGCTGTTTTCTGATCCAAAGGTTGAACCTTTGGGGACTTATTGGTAATTCCTGGAGGAACTGGTATTGACACTGATATTCCTAAAGTGGGTGGCAAAAGAGGGAGTGGTGGCAATAATGGTGGAAGGTCAGGTAATCCAGGAACGGAAGGAAGGAGACCACCAGGTGTCTTTGGGTCCTGAAGTGGAGGAGGAAACGATGGATCTATTTTTGGAGGAAACATAGTTTTCACAGAATCAAGTCCTTTTACATTTTGATTGCTTGGTTTTTGGTTACAGAGATTTGGCTGTGTAAGAGGCTTGAATGAGAAAAAGCCAGCTGAGAATATGTGTAATCCTTGCTTTCTGGACTTGAGGCGCAGTGAGGAAGAGGTTGCTGCTGAGGCTACAGCACAATAAGGCTCACTGCTATTTATCAATTTCACAGTGCATCCCTTGATGCTCTTCACATGTTTGCTCACTGAGAAAGGTAACTGTACCTTGAACTCTCCATGCTCATCTGTCTTCACTTCTTTCTGGAACCTTGGCTTTGTAATACCATATCTATCTTTGCATTCTACAGCAACTGATGCACCTGCCATCAAGAGTATAGAAAAACATAAGACAGCATAACCTAAAATATAAACACTTAGACGATGTCCTTCAGTGTTTGAGATATGAAACTGTGAACCTTTAAGAAGTGAAAACGCACCTGAAATGAAGTGGTTGCCCATGGAGAAATCCTGTTGGAAGCATGTGTCACAGTAAACAGTGCCAACCACAACAGCAGAGGGAAGCTTCCTGTTATGGCTAGCCTCAGAATGAGTTGTACCAAATGTGAGACTGAGAAATAGTATTACAAGGAACCAAGACATTCTCGGGTTTACTTCTCTTAGAAACTCTTGTCTGAGTAAAAGCTATAGTGGGTGATTCTGCTTCCAAGTAAAGGCTATATCTTGTACACTATTGAAGTATGTTCATCCCTCTTTCGTTTCCTTCCCTATCTTTTCTTTGTTACTTTTGCTGTCTTTTACATAGAGAGTCAAGTACAATAAATTTTTATAGCCAACAGATGAAGAGAATATTTATGTCTATCATGCGGAAGCCAGTCAACTGTCAACTAAAATGCAGTAATTGCAGGCTTGTTTTCCCATCACCAAACAGCTAAAGGAGATCATTTGGTGGGTGGAAAGGTTATATAAAGAGAAGCTCGTAGCTACTGTTTTATTTAATTGAATGTTTGTTTCTTTATTTTTGTGAGAATACAAGAAATGGTATGGTTGTGTTGGTTCACGAGACAGAGAAAGTAGCCACAGAATCCGAGCATAATATGCAAGACAGACTCTGCTGGACTCACATTGAGATAAGCTGCAACGTGTGAGCACCTTGTGATGCAGATATGATATGCATGGGAGTATTTTACTATTATAATAAATGGTCTAGGGAGTTTAAGATGATGGGTTATGTTGTTTAGGAGATAAGAATGTGAGAAAACAGAGCGAATATAACAAATTGTTGCAGAAATGACACTTGTTCTCACCTCACAGTTTAAACTAAAACAAGAATATTTTCAGCAGAGTAGAAACAGAATGGTGTTCATACATCAGTTTTTGGACAAAATATCATGATTATCTTTGTTCTAGAGAATATGATAAATCAATCATAACTTTACTAAACATTTGAATTACCTTCGCTTATTTGCAGTTAGTTTTAGCTTTGATGGTTGTGTTGTGTCAAAGTTAACATCCATGTACATGTGTTTACTGAAAATGTGGCATACTGGTCGAAATTTATTAGTACGATAAAATTAAATTTTTTTAATATAAATTCGAAAACAGATTCGCAGCAATTGCTCACTATAAAATTACATTTACTCATTAATAGAAGATTAAAGGGTGTGAATGAGTTATTTGAAACTTGTTCTATCATTTGAGCAAGTAAAATTATTTTGCACATACTCTCTAATCAGTGTTGTCGAACGTTTCGTCCAAATGCAAGGTTATACGATTTCAGTAAGGTATTATCACAAGTATAAGATCACTCCAACAATCATTTTCTTCGAATGAATGTCCTAAATCAATAAGACATTGTAACAAAATATCCATTTATAAACTGATTTAGTATATTAGTGCCATTTAATCCAAAAGACTACGCAACTATTGCCTCGTCTTTTTAGCTGTATTAATAAACTGTATAAGCATAAGGCCAGGCATCAAAATAAATATTACAAGGGAAAAAATAAATAAATTGGGGGATTTATTAATTAAAAAATTATATACTTCTATTTCAACAAATAGTCACCTCTTGTAATAAAAAACGAAAGTCATTTTTTTTTTTCAAATAACCAAGTGAGCTAACAAAAGGAAAATAAACCTAATTTCAAAGTTGACATGCAATGTCAAATCTAAACAGTGGACTCTTCTGCAAAGAATTTGAAACTATTCCTAAAACAAGAAATTACAGAACCGTTGAACATTCGAATGTGAACCACATTAGTTTTGTGGGCCATTACGCCTTGTGAATTTCAAAAAGAAAATGTACTACTATACTATCATCCCCTCGGCAAATCCATTCAACTCGACCTTCTTTTTTCCTCAACGGTTCTAACTGTATACAACCAGACCAACTAAAATGATTCATAAGATTCAATGCCATTAATCACTGCCAATTAAAATGAAAAATCCACCCCAATATCTAAAATCTAAAATGACACACTTCACGCTTCTAAAGAAAAAGTGGTGGTAGAGAGTATTTGTGAAAGATCACGAAGATTATACTCTCTTTTTCTTAGATCTTCGTCTATCATCAATATAGACAACAGCTGTCATATTCCATCTCAGAAGACAATTATCGACACTGACAGCCAAGTGGGAAATGCTAGATGAACAAGATTTCACAAAAATCTGCTTACTCTGCTTTATAATTCTAATTACAATAGCTCCTTGTCATAAAATGCGAGAAGCTGCTTCACATGATTATGCCAGGCAGTTACATTTTGCCCATCCACTGTTACCCAATCAACAACTGTCGATGCTGGTTGCTCCCACCACTCATCAAGCTACAAAAGATGTTACAATTTAATATAGAACAAAAATAAGGATGGAAACTTGAACAGTCATGCAGCATTAGATATAATTGTCTGACATATTGGCCATTCTGGATAAAAATTAAGAGCGGTAGCGTATTATTAAAATGTGATAGAGAATAACTATCCTATATTAATTGTTCTATATTAGTTCTTTATTGGAATTAGAAACTGCCTTGATGATAGTGGTCATAGACAATAAGATAAAAAACCTTATCCATTGGTGCTCTATCAAATTGAATTAAAAATATATCTCCTCTATTCCACTATCTCCGCACTTCAAGGAGGAGTTTTGATGTGTTCCCCGTGTGAATTGCTTCTTTCTTATCTGTTTCTATGCTATGCCAAACTACAAAGTGCATTTAAAATTGTGTTTTCTTTCTTGGCTCTCTTTACTATTTTTCTTACAACAAACAAAGCATCATGGCAATAATAACAGTATAACTCACCAATCCACCGACATATTTGCAATCTTCCAAGCTCTGTTGAGCACTCAAAATAGCAGTCTTCAGTTCAGGCAACCATTCTTCCATGATAGTTTTCTCCTGTTTTGCAGCCAAACTCAAAGAAAAACTCGTTGTCCTGCATCAATGTATGAGATGTCAAAAAAAAAAAGTTTTCAACAAATTCAGAAGATGTTTAGGAAGGATTGTTTTTCCCTGATCTTAGCTGTTTTTGGGATAAAGTTGTTAGCAATTTCAGCTGTTTGTTTGGAACAATAGCTGAAATTTGTAAAGCTTTTCTTTCTAGAAAAAATATGTCGTTTTTGTGAATCTGAAAATTTGTTTTGTAGCTTATGATTATTTTACGACAGTTTTTTTTTCTTATCAGCAATAAACATATCCTTTTTCTTATCTAAAAAGCTGATTTGTTTGTTTCAAACAATATTATCCTAAATAGTACTTTTCACAAAAGATACCCAAAAACTATTTTTTATTATAAACAAATATACGTACAATCAATTATTAAAATAATTTAATTTTCACAGCTACCCCAAATACACCATCAGAAGTGTGTCTCTAAAACAGATGGGAAAATAAATTAATTAGATCTTTCTCTTGCCAATACATAAATTTTGAATCTGCTAATTAACCATGAGTGCACATTGGATTCAGGGGTTAGAATGTTAGATACATATTTACCTTTCATATTCTTGTTGAACAAAGCCAGCATGATTCAACAAGGCATTTCCGCTCTGAACAAGATCTCGTCTAATATAAACAAGATTAATAGCCTTTAATAAATCTTCCAACACACTAGCTTCAGAACCACGAAGTTTCAAACAGAACTCCAGGGACTGCAGCACAGATGCTAGAGCAGCATCTGGACCCTCCAAGCCTGTCCGTTTAACACAAAAACCATTGAATATACAATAATAGCTTTAGCCACCATAAAGCATCCATGGACAACAAATCCTTATGTCGTATTCTCCAAATTTCAGGTTAATGAAAATAATAAGATGAAGTAAATACATTGATTCAAAACAACAAAATATCAAATCTATTTTTATAATTGCTTTGATCGTTTGGAACCTTTTTATGATGACATTCCAAATAGCATAACATCAATTATATCAATACATTGGCAGGCATACCCAGATATTTTATTCAGAATGGCACTTTTAAACTATTTAGTGTAACAATAATTATTGTTTAACGTGTTCGGTCTACAAGATTATCTTTATCTTGTTTAGATATAGAGAAGAAAAAAAAAGGTGTTTCAAGTTAACTCGTTGTCTACAATGCCAATCTATTAAACAACCATATATGGGTACATCAAGAAAGAGTCTATCAGCAAACAATATATATACTCACTAGCAGGATACTGAAGTGCAGCTGAAACACGACATATTGAAGGAATTGCTGATGGATCCCGAGCACCAGCTCTTGCTGTCAAAATAGCTGCACTTACTTCTGCATTTGTAACCGCTTCCTGTCCGGGTGGTCCACTAGCGCCCATGGCCTCAAGCAGTGCCTGAACCAGAAGTTAACAAAAAGTTAAGTTGAAGCACATTCCAATATACATGGACAAATAAAATATTTAAAGAAAATTTCAGAAACCATTAAAAGTTCACTGACAGATGCTTGCTTAGAATTAGGTGAAACAATCCAATTTTATTGCAGAAATACCGTCCTCTTACCAGTAACAGTGTGATATGATGCCAGAGATCACAAACGTAAAAAAGAAATGACTCTTGTATCTACACTGCATTTATTCAAGAGACCTGGCCTTTAGGTGCCAATTCCCATTCTTAAAAGATCAATCTGTATTTTTCTACCTATTATTTATATCTTGTCATTTCTATCTCTCTAATAGGGACTAGCCCATCATTAATTGGGATGTGCCAACTTAAAAGATTTTAAAGGTTGGCAACAGATTTAAGTTGCATTACTAAATTTGTATCACAATAATCCTATTTTAAAAATAATATAACATCACAGAAACGGTAGAGGCTATAAGGTCATGTTAGTAGGATATTAAGTGAACGGCTAGAAACTGTTAGAAGATTTAGAGATCTCTGTCATTGTTACTATAGGGTTAGAGTTCTCTGTATACAGAGACTGATGTACTGTTAATGAATCAATTGAATGAGAAACTTCTTTCTTTCAGATAAATCCTTTCAAGTTAAGGTTATTTCAATGGGATTCAATCCAGAGAACCAGATGGGTAACCAAGTGGAATGGGCTGTCACGTTACTTTGGAGCATCAATTTCTAATTATTCATTATAATGTTTCTAGTAAAATGCAAGGAGAGTGAAGTTCGGTGTCAGAGTGCACTTTATTCAATTCCAAGGGTATTTGATTAGAGTGCAATGCACATATTGCCCTTAAACTAGTTATAAGGTTTACATTTCACATATGCCAAAAAGATTGAGCAAGCTTGATACACTTTTAGAGTTAATTTTAATCAATCCATGTTCCTCTCTGTATCTGGAAATTTTTAATTGGGATGATTTTTTAACCCTCCCTTCCCCACCCTCCAAATTACGGTTACTTTTATATGAATAATTTCATGCTATCCAACCAAAAAAAGAGTAGAATGCGTTGAACACTAGACACCCAAAGTTTACATTTTAATGAACTCAGAACCCTTGACAACCAAGAGGTAGAAATAGAAGATCTAACGACGATCATGTAAATTAATTTCATATATCAAATCCAAAAAATTCAAAACATCGGTTTTATTGTAATATATGTTTACTGAACAGGTAAGTGCAAAAGTTGTTTGTGGAGCATTATAAACCTGTGGAGAAGAAGGAAGCATGTAGAGACTATTATCTGGACTTTGAGAAAATGCAGAGACTTCTTTCTCAATGAGATCCTTTGCACTATTTGAAGCTTCGGCAACAGCAGCACATGCTGGAATTATAGTGCTTGAAGCATATTCCCTAGCAGTTAATGGTTGCTGACTCCAAAATGAAGCAGCATCCTGCATTACAGTATTGGAAACAAAATAAAAACTAAAATCAAAGTACTGTTTATTAAAACCAAAATTACTGGAAGAAAAATGATATTTTAACCTATTTTTTTTGACTCATTTTTAACCTAGTACTTCAATTACCATTAGATCATTTATTGTGATTCTTTTTAGTAATGTGATGTGATGATCTAATGGTGATTGAAGTGGTAGGTTAAAAGTGGATCAAAAGAAATGGGTTAAAGTATCATTTGTTCTTATGGAATAGATACAACAACAAAGATGAGTTCAAATAAATTTTGGAACCTAGGGGAAAAGGAAAATGTCAAGGCACAGTAGGCACAATCATATTCAAGGTTTCAGTAGTCAGTGCATATAACAATTCACTGTAAATGCACCCAGGTCCCCTCACAGACAAAAGTTTTAACCCAGTGACCATTATAGGATTCAAACGGGTATCACAATTCACAAGGCACAGTGGGCGCAATCATATTCATGGTAGTAGTCAATGCATATAACAATTCACAGTAAATGCATCTATGTCCCCACACAGACAAACCTAATGGATAATTCAAGCTTTAAACCAGTGACTATTCTAGGATTCAAACAGGGTATCGCCATTCACAAGGATGAACAGTAACTATACCAGTTTTATTTCACTTAACAGGAATTACTGAAACAATGGAACATTACCATATTTGCTTTGAGGAGTGCCGTATATATGGTCTCAAGTTCTGATCTACGAGAATCAAACTCTTCAATCTTTTTCCACTTTTTTTTTAGAGAATCTTCAGCTTCTTTCCTCTCAGCACACAACTTATTCAAGCGTTGTATTTCAGACATCAAGGTATTCAAGCTCGCCTTTAAACCAGCAACTTCTCTTTCCTTGGCCCAAACATCTAGCTGAACAGGTGGAAAAAATATACAGAATAAGTGGTAAAATCCTAGCTCAAATATTGATCTGAAATATATAACTAGCATTAGGAAATGAACAGAATTGAAAGGGAAAAAAGTTGTATATTTTTTCTGCTAACTTTTATGCAGTAAAATAAGTTGGAAAATCTAAAAAGAACCTAACTCGTTAATTGCACTCGAAGAGATGAAATGGAGATAATTTGTCACAAAAGCATATCTTACGTGCAGTTTTTGATTTTTCTCTCTAGTTAAATTTCTGCTTCAGTAGGAAAAAACCAAAGAAGCTTAAGATAGCATTTGAATCCAAAGAAACAAATTTTAACAACAAAAAAATGATTGCTAGGAACCTGAAGAGAGAATAACGATTAACAGATCATCCAACAAACTCAGTTACACACACTAATAGCCAAACACCCATCTATTTGGTATCTTTATTTCTATTGGGTATCAAAGTTTTAATAACATTCTGTGCGGACTTAAGACTACCACAATCTTGACAAATATGCTAAGTATTTTGATTAGGAAAATAACAAAGAAAATCTGCAGTGTTTTAAGCACTGATTCTACCTAGCATAAGTTATGCTTCCGAAACAATATTCATAAATACTCCAGGCTCAACATTTCTGATTTCTCTTTAGTGACACATCAAAGAATGCTAATTCTTCCCATCATAAATGTTGGCAATCTAACTATTGGTTATTCATTGGAGGAAAGCTTACAAATTATTATCATTACCAAAGGTGACAAAAGATTGAAAAAGATATATAACTCACTAAAAAGAACATAATGCACTATAAGATTTTCACAATGATACCTCAAGTTGTCTAAGACTTCCAACATTTTGGGATGTACTCCCAATACCAATTGGGCGTGAAGAAACATCAGTGCTTCCATGCAGACGTTTCATAAGTTTCTCACAGGTTTCCCTTGCTTCTGCAGCCTTGTTGAGTGCATCTTCAGTGGCCAAAAATTGTTGAACATGAGCTTTCTGAGAACAAACAGAGCACAAGTTCAATAACTCCTTGTACAACAATAGAATATGTAGTTTAAGGATGAAAAAATACCTGTCTATCAAGGAGCTGATTTTGACTCCCTCCTGGTGGCACATCAACCCCAATCTTTCCATTGCCATAAAGTTGATACTGTAGAGGAGAGCTCCCATCAGATGACGAAACATCCATAACTATGTTATTTTCATATTTGTACCTGATTAAAGAATGCAAATTTCGATCATAACAGCAATAGCATATGTAATGCCTTGCTAATAAGCCTAATAAACACAGCTACTTACTACACACTTCCTTTCCTGGATGGGAGGGGAACATAATCATTGTAAGCTTTTTTAGGAATATTTTACCAGTATAGCATCTGTGACGATATTATTTTTTAAGTTATAGTAACAATGGTTGATGACAAAGTTCAGAATTCAAATAATATGGCCACAGAGGCATGAGTAGCGATGGAACATGAAAAACAAAAATTATGTGCATAACAATACCTCAAGGTCTCTGCATCGGCTCTAACATCAATTTTCTCTATTTCTCTGGAGATTAGACTTTTCAGACGCAAAGTGTATGCAGTAATTGCCTGAAGCAATTGAGGAGGACTCTTCAGGCAATTTATGATAACAGTTCTAACCTCATCAGGAATTTGCCCATCATAGTCAAACCCCAACTTTGCTGTTTCTGCCTGAGGATTTAAATGAATGCCACTTCCTTCGTAAGCTGGAAAAGAATTCCTTATTTTTTCAACCATATGAGCTACAAGAGATTCACAAGCCTTTCTAATATTCTTTTCCCTCGTGGTTTCAATGAGAATGACATCATCTGCAGATTTACTGCCCTTAACTGTAGAATAAACAGCCTCCTTCTCACTTTTGGCATTAAAACTATTGGCCATTTCAACAGAAGAATCCACACCTGATCTTTGAGATTCCATCGCTTGATTTACATAGTAATAGAGACGTTTATGATATTCAGCAAATATTTTTGCTGCCTCATCACACTGTTGGTCATAAGTCTCCAACATCACTTGCTTATGCCTGCACAAAAAGGATGAAGAAATATACTTCTGTTGTCTCAAATTTCAGTCATTCAATACCAGAATCACCGTAAACACAATTTATTTTCCTCTCTCTTTCATATTATTGGTACAAAGACAAATTCGCACAAAAGGCATCAGAATCACATTATAATACTAACAAGAGACCACACCGCGGCAGCATTATACTAGAGAGATTTTATAACTATAACTATAAACATACACTCACTTCCTCTTCCATCTCCTTTTCACCTCATTTTCTTCCTATCTTTTTCTTCCACAACATAATGACACGTCATTTTCTCTCCCTTTTTTTCTGTTTTTGTCTCCACCTGGCAACATCCTGAGACGGGGTGTGTTATCAAAACTCCTAAACTATTCAACACAAAATACAGAGGTCTTTTTATCGTTTCACTACTTTATCTTTGTTCTCATTTCGACTTCACTTTTTTTCCTATCCCTCTTATTATTTGTCATTGTATCATGTATGAAATCTCTAATCTATCACTTTTTTTACGTCTCGCAACTTTCACCTGTACTTCCCCATACATTCATCATTCTCACAAACCGTTTTGCTCATCTTCTCTGACCTAATGAACAAGAAATATGCAAATTCCACTGCAACCAACCGGAATGAAAATTACCAATTACATATACACACTGTTCAAATGTTGGGCTGAGAAAAATAACAAAAACCTGTAATTGGCTCGTTCATCAAGCATTCTCTTTCTCTCAGTCTCCTCCCTGGAAACCTCGAGCATCTTGGCCCTCAAATCCTTCCTCCGCCTCCTCACAATGTTCCTCAGCCTCTCCACCTCCTTCGCCGCCAAATCCCGCTCCTGCAATGCCGCCTCTCTCGTCGTCGCAGTCTCAGAACCCTCGCCGGCGATGAGCGCCCTCTCCTTCTTCCTCGCGCCCTTCCCCCTGACCTCCTCTTTCGCCTCGCCGCCGCCATCCCCGCCGTGCACGGTGATGTTCCGGCGAATGTTCCGCACCGTCTTCTCAGACTTGGCGCGCGTGACGAGGAAGTCCCAGACCGGAATCATATTCCCGCGGCAAATCCGGCGGATTGACTCGACGGACGGCAGGTGCGACTTGCCAGCTGCGTATGTTCCTAGCGGACGGTATCCCATCTCTTTATGTAGCCATTCTAGAATGGCCTCCGGCGAAGATGGCGACGACGACGCTGCGCTCTGCATAATGACTATGACGCAGAGCGCGGTGGTTATAGCTTTGGCTTAAGTTCGTGATTCGTGACTCGGTGAAGTTACGGGTGGATCTGAGAAATTGAAGTGGAGTGGTTGGTGATGGAGTTCTGCTCTGCACACTCTCTGTTCTCTTGTTGTGTTGAGAGAAGAACAACACTCTTTTCTTCAATTGAAGGGATGAAAATTATAACTGAGTTTTTTTGGAATTTTGAAATTCTTGTTTATATGCAAGGAGCGCATTGTATCTGTATTTTAATTTTAACAACAAATAAATGAAAGAAAATGTTTTTATTAATAAAAATATCTTTATAAATCATTACATTCACCAAAGGTCGTATAATTACACTTGCATTTATTATATTCTTTTTATTTGCACTCAGTGCCCTCTATCTTAATCTTATAAATACCGTGTACAAAAAGTTGATATTTTGTATAATATGTTAGTTTCAAAAACTACTTATGTTAATTTTATAATTACAGTTTTAAAATTGTAATTTGCGTATTTGGATTATAAAAAGTAAAACACAAAGGTATAATAATTATAAGTTGAATTTAAATTTTAACAAAAGTAATGACAACATAAACACTAAGGTATAATTTAATTGATCTTATTACTACAGTATTTAATCAATATATTTATTAAATATAATATGTTTATCAAATTTAACAAGGGTCAAGATTATGTGTAAACAACTTTTCAATTGAATTTATATATATTTATGTGATGAAAAATTCCAACTTTTGCTTCTTCTCTGTATTCAACATCAAATGAGAAAAATACTTTAACGTCGATAAAAATAAAATAAATCTGATACTAAGATGATTTAAGAAATAGCATTATTTTATTTGTAATTATGATGTATTTAATCATCAATTTTGACGTGTGTATAGAGATTTCGTTGTGATTTGTATGTCAAATTGGTTTACCCTAAGATTATGTTGGAAAAAATTTAGTTTTTCTAAATTGAATCAAAATGAATTTAGCTTTATTATAAGAGATTAAACGGGTTGAATGTGGATTTAATAACAAATTTTTATTAGTTTTTTTATTACTTTTTGTAAATTCTTTTATTATAATAATATTTTTTTATTATAATTATTTGATATTTCTAATTATATAAATTGATAAATTTATTTTGTAAATCTTAAGATATTTTAATTTTCTAGTATGAACATTTAATTTTCTTTTTGTCAAGTTTTGTATGTTAATATTTTATGTTTCATTACTATTTTTTTAAATAATATTTGATAAAATAAATCAACAATATGACTATAGTATTTAGAATATCAAATGTTAAGATCGAAAATATGAGACATTAAAAGTCTTTTTTGTATTAGTGAAAATAATGAGTTAAGTAGATCCATTTTAAATTTTGTATAGTATCTAGAATTTCAGCTTTGAACTTACGCTACTATGTATTCATTTTTGTAAGTTTTGTATAAGAGTTAAGATACTTCAAATTTCATGTTTAATTTATTTAATTACTTTTTTGTTGATAAACAAAAATAGAATGACAAGATGGGGTTGGGTTCGTGGACTAATTCATCAAATTATCAAAATTTGACAACTTAGATCGAAGTTTTCAACCTGTCAACATATTTTGTCTAGCTTTGTCTGATGTGTCAAATTAGCATATCATAAACAAGATGAGGTGAACTTACCTGACAACTTTTTTCAATACAAATTAAAATAAAACTAATTTTTGTGTTATATTTCTCAAAAGATGCATGATGGATCTAAAAAATCGTTTAAGAATAGTAATGTTTTAAAGATGACATCCAAACTATAAATAAAATTTCTATTAATGAGTTTCATTTTTATAAAAAAAAAAACATCATTTCTCTAAAGATCATTTTCTAAAAGTTTTCTCTACTTTTTCTCTAACCTCTAACTCCACCACTCATTTGTTCGACAATTATAAACCACTAGTGGAGTCACAATAGATAATTCTATATATATGCCCCGTCAAAATATGGAAACATGGTAAATTCACTTTTGTTTTCTCTATTTTTGAGTTATTTTACCATTTTAAGGTGTGTAGCTCTAAGATTCATGCATGTGCCTCAAAATAGTTCAAAGTGAATAATTATTTAATAGTGATCGTGGTGATATGCTTAGTTATGTGAGTTGATGTTTGTGTTGGTAGTTACTAGTTAGAGCTTACAGTGACAATTATATCTTTGAAAGAACCTTTTGAGTTAAGCGTTTTTACTATAAGTAAGAGAAGTTAATGATATTTTTATATATGTTCATGCTTTGATTGAATAGATTGAGTTATGGAATGGTGATGTGTTGATGTGACTAATTTGTCTTTGTTTTTGGTTGAAATAGCCTAAAAATGTGATATATATATATATATATATATATGTGTGTGTGTGTGTGTGTGTGTGTGTGTGTGTGTGTGTGTGTGTGTGTGTGTGTGTGTGTGTGTGTGTTTTTTAAACTATCTAGGATGTATCATTTTGGTCAATTTGGTCCACCTAATGCATTTTAAACTCGTATGTGTGCCTTTCAAGAATAAAAACATGTAACAGTAGTTAGATATGTCAAATTGATGATATGATACATATATTGAGCTTTTAGTTTTATGCAAACATGTATCATCAATAAGCAAGATCGAAAAATAAAATCACAAAGTTTCAAACCTTTTAACTCGTTATGCGAGTTAGAGCTTGCTAGGTGAGCTTGATAAAATAAGCCGTAAGGGTGTGGTCGTTGGGCAAATAGAATGATCATTGGGTGAATTCAATGAAATATAGCTTTAGGGCTTGAGTAGTTGGGCGAGTATACCTTTTTAGAGGTGTCTTGTTGATCAAAGAGACAATTTATTAAGCGAGTATAAATTTAAGGAACAATGTATCTCAAAGTTGTTTGACGAATTGTATGATGGCTAGACGAGATATCACAGTTTTGAGGTAAATGTTTGTTGTATAGTATGAATGATAGGTGAAGGTGGAGTGAATTAGGATTTGTTATGCTATAAATATACCGGTTATAATTGCTTTATGTTATGTATGGATGTATGAATGTGGTATTATTTTAAAGGGAATTTGCTACATTTGTCAAATGTTATTAGGGTATGTATTAAGTGGGAGTCGCAAATGTGAAGTCATCCTATCTTTATTAAACTCATATAGAAAATGGAGTTTAGATGTGAGAGTCAAAAGGAGTTCCTAGTATGCCAAATAGTATCGTGAATTAAAGGGTAGAAGGAACTAACTTTGTCATAAGAAAATTAGGTTGAGTGGAGCATGATTGTTAGGTGATATCCACTATGATATTACATAACAAATGCAGGACTTTATATGCGGTTGACTCAATATAAGTATATTCTGAAAAAAATTGAGTCTAAAATACATGTTCGTCTTAATGAAATGATAGACAAATGACAAAATGGTATGCTTATAAATATTTAAATATTTGTAATGGTAAGTGCACGAGCACGTGAGTTAAAAATTTTACTAACTTATTGTAATTCCTTTGAATTTTGTTATGAATATTGCAATTCCTTTGAATTTTGTTATGAATATTAATTTGTAAGAAATTATTGCCAATTTATAAGAATTGTTAAGGTGATTATTTTTATTCATGTTGCAATTCACTAATTAAATTTGGATTGAACATATTTATAAATTTTGCATGAAGTGAGTAGGGTTTAAAATGACCTTAACTGTGGGAGGGTTAAGGTTAATCTGCCATGTTTAGCTCATTTTGAAGCAAATATATTGGTAATCATTTTTTGATTAGTTTAATTATAGTATCATTGTATAATTTGTAGACACGACAAAGGAATAAAAAATCATTCAGTCTAATTTTTAATGTTTTTATTATTTATAATAATATGTGATTAAATGACATTAATGTATATGCATTTATAAAGTGCAATTCGATTCAAAATTAATGTAATTAAGTTTAAGTATAGTGTAATTTAGTCAAAAATAGTACAATTTGATTAAAAAATAATACAGTTCAGTTCAAAATTAATGCAATTCGATTTAAAAATAGTATAATTTGATTCAAAAATAGCATAGTTCGATTTAAAATTAATGCAATTCAATTCAAAAGTGGTACAATTTGATTCAAAAAGTAGTGCAATTCGATTAAAAAATAATACAATTCGATTCAAAATTAGGGCAATTTAATTCAAAATTAGGACAATTTGATTCAAAAATAGTACAGTTTGGTTCACAAACAGTATAGCTCGATTTAAAATTAATGTAGTTCAATTCAAAATTAGTACAATTTAAAAGTAGTAGAGTTCGGAAAATAATAAAATAATTTAGTTTGTAACAGTTTAATTCAGTTCATATTGCAATGCAGTTCAATTTAATTTAGTGTTTAAAAAAAATAATTTATTTTGTCTGAATTATTTTTTAGTTCAATTCAGACAAACTAATCTTTAGTGCAGTAGTAAATCATGTCCGTCTTAAAACTAAATCACCTAAAAAGGTAAAAATAACTCTAATATAAAATAAAAAAAATATTTAAATGCAAACTAAGAAAAACATAGGTTGAGGATGTTTATTGGGGTACGGAGGGGCATGTCCCCCAAATTTTGAATTTTTTAATTATATATATAATATTAAAATTTTATTGAAATTTTTTAAATTATAAGTAATATATTTTAGGAATTGATGAAAATTAAATGGTGAATTTTTTATTTATTTTATAAAGCATAATATTTAATGTTAATAGATAATAAAGAATAAAAATATTTAGGTTTAATTTCTCATTTGGTTTCTGTTTTTGTCAAAAAATTAACACTAAGATTATATTAATCACATCAATAAAGCAAATGATTCATATTAAAAGTTTCAATTTTAATGAAAGAATTATCTACCCGTTTCAAGAAATTTAAGTAAAAGACCAAATTGCATTAGTTTTTCAAAAATTTGGGACCAAATTGAGACTAAAAAAAATTGGAGGACCAACTTAACATTTTTAATTAGAAACATAAATAAAAAGAGCACTTAAACCAAATATTTATTAATATAATTTTTTTTCCTTCTTATTTTCTTTTTAGTTTTTTTACAAATTGTAATAATCTCTCATCTCATATATTTTCTTTTTGTATTTTAAGAAAAAAAATGTTAGACACAAAATTATTTTTGCTTTCATTTCTCATTTATCCTCTTCCTTCCTTGTCTCTTGTCTCACTTGATAAAGAAAACATTATTTTTTTATCTCATTAGATTTTTGTTTATTCATTTTTTATGAATATAGAAAAAAAATGTATCATATATTTTTTCATATTTGATTTTTAATTGTGACTTAACTATCAATTTTTTATTAAATTATGATAAATTATTTTTTAATATTATGTACAAAAAATATATTGATAAAGAATAAAAGAATAAATTCATTATTAAAAAGTGATAAAAAAGAAAACTATTGATGAAAACAAGATATATTATACTTCTTCACGTATTTTGAAACATTATAATTAAATTGTTTAGTAGAGAAACAATTTTTTAAAGCATTATACTGATGACGAAATATAATGATCTCAAATTTATATTACTTTGGCCCCTTCAATATTTTTAGTCAAGATCCGTCACGGGTTGAACAAAATAAAAAAAATTAACAATTAAAAAAAATAAAAAATAATTTCAAGTATAAATAAATTGAACTATGTATTTGATATTATTTCATTAAAACAATGCAAGTAAGTTAAATAATAAAACATATTTTTAAAAATAACCGTAACCACTTATACGATTGTAACTAATTTGAATATTTAACAGAAAAATTCAATTAAAAATAAACTTAAGTCTTAAATTAAATATAAAACTACATGCTCAACTCCGAATCTCATAAGAATATAAGGAACATTTGGTTTTAAAGAAATAATAAATTTTATGAAATAGAATATAAATAGTTATTTTTCTATTTTTACATTTTTTAATCTAACAAATAAATTTTTTATATTTTATTCTATTTAAGCTACTTATAATTTTATATAAAACATTTGATATATAAAATAAATAAATAAATTATATCACGATCATTTAAAATTATAATGTCAAATGTAATATATAGAAAATATATAATGAACGGATGAGTAAACTATAATTATGTTTAATATTAGAAAATTAAAAAATATATAAAAAATAGGTTGAACAAAGTAAAAAAAAAATTACAATTAAGACAAATAAAAAATACTTTCAAGTATAAATAAATTGAACAATGTATTTGGTATTATTTCTTTAAAACAATGCAAGTAAGTTGAATGCAAACTAAGAAAAAAAAACATATAAAAAATAGGTTGAACAAAATAAAAAAATTAACAATTAAGACAAATAAAAAATACTTTCAAGTATAAATAAACTGAACAATATATTTGGTATTATTTCTTTAAAACAATGCAAGTAAGTCAAAAATAAAACAGATTTTTAAAAAGTAATCATAACCACTTATACGTTTGTAACTAATTTGAATATTTAACAGAAAAATTCAATTAAAAATACACTTAAGTCTTAAATTAAATATAAAACTACATGCTCAACTCCGAATCTCACAAGAATATAAGTAACATTTGGTTTTAAAGAAATAACAACTTGTATGAAATAGAATATAAATAGTTATTTTTCTATTTATACATTTTTTTTTAATTTAAGAAATAAAATATTTGTATTTTATCTTATTTAATTTACTTATAATTTTATATCAAACATTTGATATGTAAAATAAATAAATAAATTATATCATAATCATTTAAAATTATAATCTCAAATATAATATATAGAAAATATATAATAAACCGGATGAGTAAACTATAATTATTTTTAATATTAGAAAATTAAAAAATACATGTTTAATATTAAATTGAAAAGGAAAAATCCAAATTACCTTATTTGTATTGATTAATTTAATAAATGCATTACATACGTTATTTACATATTAAAGTTATTTTATTTTAAACATCTTTTATTCTTTTAATCAGTATCTTTTAGAAAATAAATATAAAGATAAAGAAAAAGGTAATAACGGTTAGAAAATATAACAATTTAAAAGTAACCAAATTTTTAATTATTAAATTCAAAATAGTTATATTTGTATGGAATAAAAACATATTGAAATTTATAATTTATCATCATAAATCTAAATATAACTAATTTGATCAAATCTTTTGACTAATATATATTTTAATTAAAATAAGTCATATGTATATATTCATAAACAATTATTTGTTATTATACCTAACATATACAAATCCACAACTATTTTACAACTGACACCAACTCAAATACCAGTTTCATAACAAATTATAAACTAGAATTCCAAACTTGAATAAAATAAATTTCACCTGATCTTCGAACTAAAGATTCTGAAAATCATTTTTCCAATCTCAATTTAAATTAATAATATATATTTCAAATAAAAGTTGTATACTTAAAATTTTCAATTACAGTTTTTTTTTAATTATTTTATAATTTACAAAATTTAAAAACTTTTAAGTTTATAAAATAACTGATTTTATGCATTAATTTGTTTTCTTTATAATATGTTCACACATATTTTTCCTTCTGAAACGTACCAGCTATCTTTTAGTCTCATCCTATATCATTTTGATGTATTGTTGTAGTTTTTATCGGAGTGTAACAACATGGGATTTGGAGGTGCAACTTGTCTCAATGAATGATCATGGTTCAGATATTTTATTTTTAATAGAACAAAAGTAAGAGTTATTGTCCTTCAGAATTTAATACCATAAAGTTTTTGATGGGTTATTTATTTTATATATTCCTCCACCAACTACTCACCCACCAAGAGAACCAAGAGAAGAAAGGAAGAAAGAAGGAAGGGACATTAGAAGAGAGAGAAAGATTGAAATTTTTTTAACTTCCTATAATCTCCAACCAAAAAATCTTTTACTTCCTAATTCATAACAATCTCAATCTTCTTGGGTTTATTTATTCCTCCTTTATTTTTTTTAACAACAGCAATTTGAGGTATGTTTTTATTTATTTTCTTTTTTCGAAAGATTCTGCCTTTGTCCTATATATCGCATACCCTCTTTCGTTTTCTATGGCTTAATTGCCTTCTAATTTGATAATCGCTGCTGGGTATCTCTCTGTTTTCTTTTTCTTATTGCTTTTCTTCTCTGGGTTCATCAATTTGGGTGCTTTTCTTGGTTGATTTCTGTTTTTCTTTTATGGGAAATTCAGGTGTCTCTCTCTGGACAATTGATGCCTTTTATATTTTTATCTCTCTCCCCTTCTTTTTAATGTTCAATTCCTAGGATGGGGGTGTGGTTTGCTTCTGTGTTTGAGGTTTTTGCCAAAATAGTAAAAATAGTGATTGTGATTTTTTATCTGAAAGGAAAATGATGATCTTTCTGCTGGTTGATGATGTACTAGTATAACTTACAAGTGAAGTAATGAATCATTTTTGCAACAATTTAAAGGAACATTGCAAAAAGATTATAGCTTTTCCTTGAAACACTCAAATTTATATTATAATTCTTTTATTTTTTGGTGTTCTGCAAGTTTGGCTGTACTTTTCTTTCCCTTGGAGGGAAAAGAAAATTATGTTGATTTTGTTTTGGAGTTCTGATTTGCCAATCATGTTGTGTGCGCGTGATGCTTTGAATCTGGAGCATCAGCATTTGTTGAATTGCATTGTTCAACACAGGCATTTAGAAAACTCTGTTATTTTGATTTGTGAATTGCATGACAGGAAGTTTGTTCTTCAACCTTCCAAATGGTTTGTTCAGTGATATTATCTAGTTTTAGTGTGTTTCAGGTCATCAAGAGATTCATCTGCACATCCAGATAACTGATCAACTTATCAGAAGAGGGAGGTACTGGTTTGCGGAGGCAATTGGACTTCTGCGAGCTTAGAATCCTCTCTCTCTATTTATTGATGGAAATGTAGTAATTAGTCTTGGTTACTGCATTTCGGAGGCTATTTTCTCAAAGCTTGCATATAGCAGCATCAGTGTTCTGGTGACATCTGAGTTGAGGAGTGTGAAGGATTCAAGTTGAAAGAGAGAGGGATATTGAAAATTAAACAATGGGTTCAGTCTGTAGCTGTTTTAATGTTAATGACGTTGAAGATTATTTGAATCCAAATAATCATGTATACAGGAACTGTACGTGTGTCAGTTGTTTCGTACAGTACTTTTTTACTGTGGTATGTCTCCAAATTTTGGAAATCCTCTGTTTCTGTCCTCTCGCAATCTCTTATTTTTTTTATTCACTTTCAGACTCTGTCTTATGTTTTGTCCACGGTTTGAATTTGATGTCTTGTTCTATTGTTTTTTTAGTACTGCTGAACATATGCTTCTTCTTTATTGTCCTGTTACTCAGGACTATGCAATGTAAACAAATACTCAAAGTTGAATTCGTATGTGGAAATTACTGTCTTTTTCTATTTAATATTTTCAAAAACGTTTTAGTCATTCATAGATGTCTCAATCAGTCTAAGCATTACAAATGTTTTAACTGATGATTGCTATCAGTTGTAGAAGTGAGTCTTACATTTAAGTTATGCCTTAGCTCATTGTGATGAGGTATCTTTTTCTTGAAACCCAGTTGCCAACTTTCTTGTAACAAGGTGATAGAAAAATAAATAAGGAAAGAAGGTTATCACCTATAATTTAGCTTAGAAAAGCTTTTGGTGTTAATTCAACTGTATTGATTGTTATGTTATGTATACTAATATTCAGTGCAAAATATTTGAAGGATATTAGTCCTACATCCATTTCTAAAGCTGTATTGTATATATAATATTACTCTATTCTAATCTTCTTCAAATTTCAGTATGCCTCAATATTCCGTAGAGGGGAAGTGCATGCGATTCCTTCATCTATACAGGGTGCAGCATCTATGACTTCTACAGCTTCACTTGATAATTCTCTATCTGACATTTATCGTTCTCCTCCGAGGCCGTTGCCTTATGACGCGGACCCCAGGTTTTTCCGGTCAAGACGTGAGAAGGGTTCAAGTCATTTGAATGAAGAATCAGACCCTCTGAGAGGTGATGCAGATGCTGACACAGAATCTTTAAATTTGGGTGGCAAAAGGAATCATACCAGTGAAGATGGATCAAAGGAATACCGTAAGTCCACTGTGAGACTTTCATCAGCAAATCTTTCAACTGGAGCTGGGGTTGTCTATTCATCATCAGAAGAGGAGGATGTCTGTCCCACTTGTCTAGAAGGTAATCTTTTTTCAACTCAATTTTTCTTCACATGATGCTGCTGCTGCTCAATTTTGCATGAAATATTGGTTTGTATTAAGTTATTATTGTATTCCTGGATTGCAGTGAGAATGGTCAATTTCAGAACTGCTGTAGAAGAATTGGCTCTTCTATTGAAGATTACTAATACATGTTAAATAGTTTATACTACTCATCGAGTAATGCGAAAAAACAATTTATTCTACTCATGACTAGTTAGTCAGGAACCACTTTGTCATGCCAGAAGTTTTGGCTTGTTGACTTTTCTTCTCTGTATTCTGTACTATAAATTGCAAATTAGGGCTAATCATTAAAGTAAGGAAACAATATTAATAGATAATACTATTCCTTATAATCACTCACATATATTAGGAAAAAATGGGTGGCTCAATGCATGAGACTCACACTTAGAGGGTTTCAAAAGGGTAGATGTTAGATGAGCCTAACTCATGTAGAAGCTATTCCCATAATTTGCATTTGTGATGTCCATGACTGTGTCACAAGGCAGCATGTTTGAAAAAAAAAAGAAAAAGAACACAACATGTGAGACAATCTCCCTTAGCTCAAGACAGATTAGAGTTAGGATAGTGACCTTTCTGAATTTGTGAGCACATGAACAAAACAGACAAAATGAGGGTTGGATGGAAAGGCCAGGAAACACTGTATATTGAGAATAGAAAAATTTTCAGATACTTATGTTTGTTTCAATTATTTTTTGCTTGCAGAATACACTGAAGAGAATCCAAAGATAGTGACAAAATGCTATCATCATTATCACCTTGGTTGCATATATGAGTGGATGGAAAGAAGTGAGAACTGTCCTGTTTGTGGGAAGGTAATGTTTACTTGGTATTTTCTGAATGATTTTTTATTTTCTGAATTTGCTCAGTTCATCAGAGATTAGGTCACAGAACACACAAAACAGTAGTATGGGAACCAGGCTGAACCAATCAGTTCTACCAGAAATCTGAGAACTGACCATGTTTACTTGGAGTATACTGAATCATCATGATATTTACTTGTTTATATTTTGGTGCAGGTGATGGTATTCGATGAAACGACTTAATCTTTTTTACAAAAGGTTTATATCGTGGATGATACCAAGAACAGAGGAAAGGGAAAAGAATACAAGTACAGACATTGTGAATACTTCAGATTAAGAGCTTATCATGTATAGGAAGTATATAACTTTTATGATCCATCAATGTAAGTTCAATCTCGTCCAAGTTTTTTCTTTATTTATACATTTGTCCCTTGTCAAAACTTGCGCTATTACAAGAAAATGCCATTTTAAATGGGAACTTTTTCATGGTTTCAACACTTTGCTTGGTTGGGTGTGCTATTATTTTCCATTTCATCAAAATAAATTGTCTGTGCAATTGGTCCGATCTAAACCATTATTTAAAACTCAAGCCTTTTAATCTTCACCATGCTAGAGTGAGGTTGCATATTCAACATATTTACACTTATAACTAAAAGAAAACTTCATTGAGCTTATCGATTATCTATTTATATTATTATAGTTGTGAAGTATCATTGGATGTCTAAGTATTATTTTCCAATAGGAAAAGGCCAAAAATCCTCGTTAGTGGTTACGATGATAATATGACATTGCGGAGTAATGCAACAAGATTTTATTTTATTTTTATATCAAATACAGTATTTTGTTAGCTCCAAATGATTATCCCTAAGCTCCTCGTTAAAACGAAAAAAAAAAAAAAATGGGCGCAACCTTAATAACGTCTAAACGTAGAAAAATGAAGGACGAACGAATTCATCGTACTTTACGTAATCGTGGTCATACAAAACAAATATGAAGATTCTCTTCACATGGATAATGACCATGGCTTCTTCATTGATAATTTTTATAGCGGATTTGCGCAAACTAAATTACTTGTATTTTTGCTTCACATGGTCGTTCATATGAAAGAGTCAGAATGTGAAATTTTTGAAGACAATTTTGGTGGAATTGATTCATAGTCAACTATATTCTTTCTACTTTATATCTTCTCATGATGTTACTTTGACTATTTAGAGTGCGTTTTTTTTTTCCTTTGGAGATCGAAACCTATGTTCGTATTTGACCAAATGCTATAACATTCTTTTGGCAACCATTTTTTAAGTTGAACTCCGTTTTCATCCAAAAATGCCCGAACAGCACACCAATGAGGGTTCGTATTTGGAGTATATACAATTAATTAGTTTTTGTTAATTTATATATTATATTTTCTTTAATTTTCCTTTGATTTTTTAATAAAACAATTGCAAAAAAAAATTATATCACATTATCAAGTAATAATAAAATAATAATAATATTACAAAAATTGAAATAGTAATGATATATTATCGATTCAGATTTAGTAAAAATAACAATAGAACAAAAAAATAATATCAAAATATAAAACTCATTCCTATTTTAGTAATACAATGCTTTTTATAAATATCATCCAAACAGTTTTCGTTTTAGTAAATGTATTTCAAGAATAAAAATATCCAAACAGAGTATGGGTGGAAGAAGTATTAAATAATATCAAAATATAAAACTCATTCCTATTTTAGTAATACATTGCTTTTTATAAATATCATCCTAAAAGTTTTAGTTTTGGTAAATGTATTTCAAGAATAAAAATATCCAAACAGAGTATGGGTGGAAGAACTAGTGTTTGTTCGCATCTCTGTTAGAAAATAAGAATGGTTCAATTTTGGCTAGATAGATAACTGAATTAAATTGGGTTAAACTTAACAAAAATGAAAAATAAAACTGTTATAAATTTAAAATTAGTTACAGATTGAATTAAAAATTTTGCTTTAAATTCGAAAAGAATATTGACACAATATTCAATAAAAATAAAAAAATTGATCTTGATGTTTCAACTGAAATTTAAATATATTTCCTAGTATGGATGTTGAAACTGAAATTCAAATATATCGCTTAATTAGCTTAAATATTAGTTAAATTCATTTTGTTTATCCTCTCGTATCTGAGGAAAGAGAGAGTACACACAATTATTATTTTTATAAGACCTGAATATTGTCTTCTTATCAGCAAGAGTTTCACATTTTATTTTATAGAGCATTTTCTTATTTCCAAGGTTTGATTCTTACTACAGAGGGAAATAGAAGCTGAAATTCAAGTTGTAGCAACCTGGAAAGCTCTCAAGAAGACTTCAGGGGGTTGTCCACCACTCAACTTGTGATTTCCATTGATCTGCCAAATGATTAAGTTAGTCACTTCGATTCTTATCATATGAAACTGAAAAATCAAACCGAGATTTTAATGTTGTATACACCAACCACGTAATATGGAACCCCTGTAATGTTCCCTGAATATGTTTTCAGCTCCTCCTCAACCTACGTAGACAGACAGAAACATGGAAACCAAGATCAAAGTTGATGCAATTTCATGAATGCCTAATAAATAATAACCAAGAGATCATGCTAACCTTTTGATGTTTATATTCAAGAGAGGAAATACATAAAGCATTTTCAAGTTGGAAAATTCAAATATCAAATGCAAGGAAGCATATTTTAGTCCTCATTTGAATTTAAATGAATCACAATGGAGTTTGATTGTATGTATAAATTTGTTTTACCTCCCTCAAACCATTGTTGGGATCCTTAAGAAACTCTTCTGCTCCTTGTACACCAATCTTTGCAGCAGATTCCAGAAGAAATTTACTGTATCCAAATTAAAACTAATAATCAATGTCTGTCGTTTTAGAGAATACATTTGAAGACAATCATACCACAGAAGAAAACCCATCATTCCATTTTCTATCCCCCAGTTTTTCATTCTGAACTTTCAGTTCCTCTTTGTTGGTCTTTATATTTAGTACATTTAGTACAAAAAGCTAAATCCCTCACTTTTCAGGATATGACTTTTATTGTTGTTCTAAATACATGAATCTTAACATTTAAATGAACCTCCATTAGAGAAATTAAGCACAAAAGCACTTACTGGTCACCAATGTATTTTCCCTGTGTGAAATAGCCAATATTAAGTTCTTCAACTAGATCATGCTGCTTGTCTAGACCCTGCTGTCTAGCAAAATATATAAGCCTGTGGCTGTCCATAGTGTTTCCCCTGCGCATAATCAAAACCATGTTATTGAACATTGGTCAGATAACTCTTCTTCAGACACTCACTTCTAATGTCCTTTATAGATGTTTTTGTCCATTGATGAATTGTAAAACCACTTTTAATCTTACGTGAGTCCAGACAAACTATATTCCAGACCAACATTCTTGAACACCTGCCAAATACCAAATTGACAAAATGATTTGCTCAAAATTCTTGGTAAGGATGAAACATAGACAACACAACCTAGGACAACAGAGTGACCAAAAAATATAAACCTCTAACATCCGAGCTTCCATCCGTTCTGATTGGGATCCAAACTTTCTTCTGTAATACTCCCTCTTGTCAATGCCTTCTTTAGGGGCATCAGGGTTAAGTTGAAAGGGATGCCATATTATCTGTAAGGTAAGTTAAACGGAAAATTAACACAGGATATGCCAGACATATTTGGTTGCAAGAAACACAGAAACATGAGGAGCGTGTTAGACCTCAAAGTTGTATTTATCATTGGAGGCAGCTATGGCCTTGTCTAGGTTTTTTTTGCCAACAAAGCACCATGGACACACAGTATCAGAACTAACATCAATTCTTACAAGTTTCTTTTCAGAAGTCCCGCTCATGATTCTGTTGTATCTGCAATACCTTTACAACATAATAAGCACTTATCAAGACAACAAAGCAAAGTCACAATTCGTACTTGTTTTTGTTATTGTTCTTCTATCATATTATAATTTAATCTTGATAATTCCTATAGTAAAGGTTTGCAGTGTATATCAATAAAAAAAAAATACTAAAGTAAAACTTCATATTCTAATTAGAGAATAACAAAATAAGTACCTAGCAGCACTTAATCCCCCCTATAATCTCAATCAATGAAGAACAAAAGAAGATGGCGGGAAATATCAGAAAATCTTTTGCCCCAAAGGAATCCCGTGATCAGAAACAACCCAACAACGACTCAAAAACAAAAACTACAAAACATAACGATTAAGTTTGAAAAGAGAACAAAAAATTGAACTAGAAGCAAATGGGAAGTGAGAATAATAATGAAACCACCAATTTGAAGTGAGAAAAAGTAAAGTAAGCATACCTGGATGAGTAAACAGAGAGGAGAGGCACCAAATTCAAAAGCTTTGCCACGCTCACAGAAATTGTAATTAGAATTTGATTCAGTTCTATGGCAATGGGAAATTAGAACTGGAACATCTATCCGACTTTCTCTCTCTCTTTTTCTTTTTTGGAGATTTATTATTTTGTATTGTCTTACTTTCGTTCCCCAACGTGTTCAAAAGTCGTCGTTCCAGGTTGTTTGTTCAGACCCAACCACCCAAACCCGATAATATATTGTTTTTCACATGCTGCTATTCTTCTTATTATTCTCATGTTTCAAATTATTTAAATCATAAATGAATTTTAGTAGATTAAAAACATTTTTATTATAAAATTGGTAAAAAATATTCGAGATTATATACATTAAATACAGATTATAGCATCTTTTTTTATACGCTTTTTATCCTGGATTTTTCATACTTTCTACTATAAATTAAAAGTAATTGTTGACTTTAAGAATAATGTTTAAAGAGTTTTTCCGTCAGGAACCCTGGAGCAAGCATGGCCGGTGAAATCAAACTTTTCATGTCTTAATTCTTAGAACAAGGAAAGCTACAAAAGTAGATATATCTTAATTATACATGACTACTTCAAAAGCTCACTGTATTGGATTCCTGTTGTTGTTCTTGGCCAATGAAATAATTAAATCCTCCCTCTGATTTTTGGATAATAATGGTTTTGGACAATAAGGTATAATCCATATCAATGTTTGTGAGATCTGCTTGTTGCTGCAACAATAGAGCACGCTCAAGTTCCACCTCCACTTCACCCATTGCTGGTCGTTCATCAGCTTCATTCTTTATGCATCTCAAGGCTATATCTATAAACACTTGCCAACACTCTGCTGCTATCTCTCCTTTGATTTTGGGATCAAAATTCTCCTCAACACACTTCTCCGGTACTTCGTTTTGTTTAAGAAAAAATAGACTTCCGCACACAACTTCTAGCAGAACACCACCAAAGGCGTAAACATCACATTTATCTGTGACAGTGGAGTTCCTTAAATACTCCGGAGGTAAGTGGCCAATAGTACCTAAATGTGAAAGTATCATCAGCTTTGTTCAGTTTAACTCACAAAAATTGGTTGCAGAGAGTAAGTAAGTAAGTAAGCTTTATAAAAGCGGTAATTATTGTGTAGCAGCATATATAATTATAAGATATATTACGTTAAAATAACATAGTTATAGGACAATTACCTTTAAGATCCGTTTGTATTGGTTTGGGTCTTTTCTTGAAATGTGCTCCCAGTATACTCAATTCGAAACTTGAGAGTTTTGGATGCATGTTGTGATCCAAAAGAATGTGCCTTGGTATGATGTCGCGGTGAATGACGGTGCGCTTGAGTCCTGCATGAAGGTAGTGTAGTCCACGCGCTGCTCCTATGCAAATCTCTAACCTTTTTTTCCATGGAAGTGCTTCTTGGAGATGCCTATATAGAGATTTATTGGACATGTACTCATACACAATGATCTTCTCTTTTTTGTGGTTGCAAAATCCAACAATAGACACGCCATTAGGGTGGTGAAGCTGACACACTAACTCTACTTCTCTTTTGAACGCTTCAGTGCTCTGCTCACCGGGAATAAATCGCTTCACTGCGACTGCGTAATCAGAACCATCAATATGTTGGAGACAACCTTTGTATACTTTAGTCCATCCTTCTTCTCCAATTACTCTGTTATCATCAAAATTGTTGGTTGATTTCCGAATATCAGCAAGAGAAAAATGACGGCACAGCTCTTCTATTACTGTTGGATATGGTCTTCCAGATGAACTCGACTCACCAAAACATTTTAGAAACATTGTTACATTTCTTGCCACACAGATTCAACTCAGTGCCTGATTAGCACCAACACCCATGGTTATATTTCAAACCTTCTTGCTAAACACTATATTTTTATTAATTTCTGTAAAATTTTTAATATATTCATTAACATTAAATGATGAATACGAACAGCTGTATCAAACGATGAATATGGACAGCTTTTCTTCTTCGATCATTGAAGGAGTTGGTGGGTCCAACCGTGAAGATAAGGTGTGTGTTCCTTTTCCTGAAAAGATATGAGTTAAGCGCAACATAATTGCTTGAATTGAGAAAAAAAAAATTGTATTAGATTTTTCTCTGGTTATAAGTGAATTATATTTAATGATTTTGTTTTTTAATTTTTTGATTTTGTTTAATTTTTGTATCTTTATTATTTTTTGGTTCAATTTAGTCATTCAATTATTTAATTTTTTGGTTTGGTTTAATTTGGTCTCATTATTATTTGTTCGTTCAATTTAGTCTTCAATTATTTAAAAAGATCAAATTTAGTTTTATCTCTTAAGTTAGGATTAACACCGTGTACATGACAAGTGTTCAGTATGGAACTTTCAAATTTTTTTTATTTTTTTTCTAAAGATTTATAAATTATCACGTGTAATTATTTTCAATTTAGTCCTCTATTTTAATTTTTGTCCAATTTTGTAGCATTATCTTTTAAAATGATCGAATCTTGTCCTCCTCACTTTGAGATCAAATTGGTAAATAAACTTAATTATAACTTTTATATATATATATATATATATATATATATTAAAATAATCTTTTTGAATTTATACATAAAATCACTATACCTAAATATTTAAATTATTTTATTTTTACAAGTATAAAAAATTTTAAGTGTAACAAATAACAAGTGTAGAAATATAAAAAATAAAATAAATTGAGTATTTTAGGTAACTTACCACATAATCCTGATATTGCAATTTTGAAGTTTTAAAATATATTAAAAATAGTTTTAAAATACTAAAGTAGTGTATTTTTAATGTGCAATAAAAAATGATAAAAAAAAACTTAGTAGAACAAGTGAACTTAAAGAGGGTTGTTGTGAAAGATTAGACACTCCCGATGGAAAATTTTGGGTTAACCTTTATGGTATGTTTGGATGAGGCAATTCAAGAGGGTGATTCTTTTATTTGGAGAATTTGAAATTCTTTGTAATGAAATGCTTTATTTGGATAGAAAAATTAAAAAGCATTTCAAATGTAAGCATTTTTTTGAAGGATTTCAATTAGCTAAATTAGTAGAAATTCAAATACCCTCAAAATAGGTGGAATTTGAAATTCTTCTCACTCAACCTCACATTCTAGACGATCCAGACGTGTCCGACGACCAGAACGTGCCCGACAACCCGAACGAGCCCGACGACCCGGAGGGGCCCAATGACTCACACGGGCTTGGAGAATCGGACGGGCCCGACGACCCAAACGGGCCCAATGACCCAGACATGTATGACGACCCAAACGGGCCCGACGATCCAGACGAGCCCGATGACCCGGATGGGCCTGACCTAGACGGGCCAGACAATCCGGACGAACCCGATGACCTGGACGGACCCGACGACCCAAACGAGCCTAACAACCCAAACTAGACCTTCCAAATCATTGGGCCCGACAACCCGGACGAGCCCGACGACTCGGACGTGCCCGACGACCTGGAAGTGTTGGACAACGCGAACAGGTCCGATGACCCGAACGAGCTCAACGACCAGAACGGGCTCGACGACCCGGACAAGAACGATGATCCGAACGGGCCCGATGACCCGAACGGTCCCGATGATTCAAATTGGCCCGACGACTCGTACAGGCCAGACTATCCGGACGATCCCGACGACCCGAACGAACCTGAAGGTCTGAATGGGCTCGTACGAGTTGTCGGGCTCGTCTAGGTCGTCGAGCCTATCCGGGTCGTCGGACGTGTCCAAGTCGTTGGGCCCATCCGAGTTGTCAGTTTCGTCTGGGTCCTCGGGTTCATCCCAGTCGCCGGACCCGTCCAGGTCTTCGGGCCCGTCTGGGTGTACGGGCTCGTCCGGGTCATCGAACCCGTCTGGATATTCGACCCCGTCTGGATTGTCGGGCTCGTCCAAGTCGTCGGGCCCGTTCAGGTCATCAGATCAGTCTGGAGCATTGGACCAATGACCTAGACGGGTTGGACCGGACCATATTGACGACAAAATCATGCAGTATGTGCCGTTAGGCCTCTAGATCATCGGGCCACCCAGCCTGTCTAGGCTTCCTAGTCGATCCAGCTTGGGTGGATCGTCGGGTCTAACCAATCCGGTTGCGTAGTTGGGTCTGGCCGACCCATTTAGGTTTTCGAGCATGTTTCCAAATTTATCATGAACTCAAAACATAATTAAGCGGAAAATTAATATTGTTAAAATTAAATTTTATCTCACAATAAATTCAATTTTTCTTTTCCAAACAAGAAATTGAAATGTCAGGTATTTTAATTTCCTTATCCAAACAACTTATTTAAATAATGAATGGAATTTAATTACAAGCAATTCAAATACAAAGCATTTCAATTTTTAAGCATTGTTGAAATGCTCCATCCAAACACAAGGTTATGGTGTGTTTGAATGAGACAATTCAAGAGGGTGATTCATTTATTTGGAGAATTTGAAATTCTTTGTAATAAAATATTTTGTTTGGATAGAGAAATTAAAAAGCATTTAAAATGCATGCATTTTTTTGGAAGTATTTCAATTAGCTAAATTAGAAGGAATTCAAATACTCTAAAATAAGTGAAATTTGAAATTCTTCTCACTCAACCCCAAACGGACCTAGCAAACCCGACAACCATGACAGGTTGGGTTGGCTAGACACTCTAGACGTATCAGACCGACCTAACAACACAAATAGGTCGAGCAGGCTCGACGACCCAAAAGGGTCGGACGTGCTCGACGACCCAAACGGACCAGGGTGACTTGATGACACAAATGGGTCGAGCAGGCTTGACAACTCGAACAGGTCAACGGGTCCGATGGCCCAAGCAGGACAGGCGAGTACGGTGACCCACATGGGTTTGGCGAGCCAGACGACCTAAAGGTGTTGGGCAGGCTTGACGACTCAGACGTGTTGGACAGGTCCAATGACCCGACCAACTCGTTGACCTGATAACCTAGATGGACTCGACCGGTCCGACGACCTGAGCGATACCAATCGGCCCGACGACCTTGCCAAGTCGGGTTGGTCTAATGACACCGACTTACCGGATGTGTCCAATGAGACAAACAGGCCCAACAACCCATATGGGTTGGCGGGTCCGACAACCTAGATGGTTCAGGCAGGCCCAATGATCTAGTGGGTCCAAGTCGGGCCAATGACCTAGACGGGCTGGGTTGACGAAGTTGACAGGCATGACCGGTCCGTATGGACTGTTAGGCTGATCAGGCTTGTCTGGATCATTGAGTCGACCCAACCTAGCCCGTTTAGGTTTCCCAGCCTGGCTGAGTTGTTAGGTCGGCCCAACCCATCTAGGTCGTCGAGTCCGTTTCCAAATTTATCATGAACTTAAAACTTAATTAAACCTAAAATAAATAGTTTTAAAATGAATTTTTATTTCACAATAAATTCAATTATTTTATCCAAACAAGAAATTGAAATGAAAGATATATTTTTTTTTATCTAAACAAGTTATTTAGAAAATGAAGGAAATTTAATTGCAATCAATTCAAATACAAACATTTTAATTTCTCAATATTATTGAAATACTTCATTCAAACACAAAGTTAGTTTTACTCTCGAATCTTTTAAAAAAAAACACGAAAAATTATTCACTCAAATTCATTTATATTAACACAAAAAAAGAAATTCAAAAAATAAAATAAAATTAAAAGTTCAGAGAGTGACATGACTGATTAAACCAAATTTTATTATGATAGGAAGGAAGGGAGAAACGATGTTATAATTTGATTTTTTTTCTTCTTCTTACCGTATCGTTTGAGTTTAACTTCGTGAGGTACAGGAGAAAAGAAAAACATGGATGGAAAATTTTTTAAGGTAGAGATATCATATAACTTAATCTTCATTTACGCTTGATTCCTATAATTAATGTGCTGAAATCTTTTGGACCTAATTTGAAATACCTTTCATATATGTACTATTTCAACACAAATATCAAAATTAGTTTTATAAAATAAAATAAGATTAATATATATTTTTTCATGAATATTTTACAAATAATATTTTATGAAAAATTAAAATAATTTTTCTGCAGTTAATATATTTTAATATATTATAATTACTTATAAAAATATTTAAACTAATTTTAAATCTTTTTCGCAAGGAGGTTCATTCGATAATATTTTTCACACAAAATCTAATATTTTCACCCTACTTTTTCCTATTTAATGTATAGATAGAAAGAGTTATTGAAACACGGCACTTTATATTTATATATATATATATATATATATATATATATATATTTTCCTTTTTGTAATAGCAACCACAATTACAATTTCGTATACAATCACATTCATCAAACTGCAAAGAACAAAGCTAGATATAGCTTAACTAAACTCTTGACTACTTCAAAAGCTTATCCCCACCCCCACTCTGATTCTGGGTTAAGAATGGTTTCTGACAATAAGGTATAATCACCATTGATGTTTGTGAGATCTGCTTGTTCCTGCAACAACAGAGCAAGCTCAAGTTCCACCTCTACTTCACCCATTGCTGGTCGTTCATCAGCTTCATTCTTTATGCATCTCAAGGTGATATCTATAAACACTTGCCAACAATCTGCTGCTATCTTTCCTTTGATTTTCGGATCAATAAGCTCCTCAACACACTTCTCCAGAAGTTCTTTTGCCAAACAATGATCTTTATCCGGTCCATAAATTCCTTTTCCGCTCACAACTTGTAGTAGAACAACACCAAATGAGTAAACATTACATTTATCGGTTACAGTACCGTCCCTTGCGTACTCCAGAGGTAAGTAGCCGTAAGTACCTAAATGTGAAAGTATCATCAGCTTTGTTCAATTTAGTTCACAAAAATTCGTCGCAGTGAGTAAGTAAGCTCAATAAAACCGTCAATTACCTGCAAGATCCGTTTGTATTGGTTTTGGCCTTTCCTTGAAATGTGCTCCCAGTATGCAAAGCCTGAAACCTGAGAGTTTTGGGTGCATCTTCTCATCCAAAACAATGTGGTCGGGTGTGATGTCGCGGTGAATGATGGTGCGCTTCAGTCCTGCATGAAGGTAGTGTAGTCCTCGCGCTGCTCCTATGCAAATCTCTATCCTTTTTTTCCATGACAGTGCTTCTCTAACCTCACTTCCAAGGTGTTGATCTAGAGATCCATTGGACATGTACTCATACACAATAATATTCTCTGTTTCGCAGTTGCAAAACCCTACAATAGACACACAATTAGGGTGATGAAGTTGACACAGTAACTCTACATCTCTTTTGAACTCCTCACTGTATTGCGCCTTAAATCGCTTCACTGCGACTGCGTAATCAGATCCATCATTATGTTGGAGACAACCTCTGTATACTGTACCAACTGCTCCTTCTCCAATTACTCTGTTTTCATCGAAATTGTTGGTTGATTTCCGAATATCAGCAAGAGAAAAATGACGACACAACTCTTCTATTACTGTTGGATATTCTCTCCCAGATGAGCTTGACCCACCAAAACATTTCAGAAACATTATTTCATTTCTTGCCACAGATCAAGTGGGTGCCTAATTAATACCGACACCCATGGTTATATTTTAAAGCTTGTTGCTAAACACTATGTATTTATTAATTTCGATCAATTTTTTGTTTATTCATTAAGATCACATGGTGAATATGGTCAGCTTTTCTTCTTTAATCATCGAAGGTGGGTCGTTTTCATCAATTTTTAATTCATTGATTAACATATGGACGGTTTGTCTTCTTCGGTTATTGAAGGTGGGGTGGGCGGGTCTTTACTTTATAAACTTTTGCATGAAACTAAAATTAGTTAATTAGTTTAGTCCTTAAAATTAAAAAATAATAGATATAATCCTTTCGGCCCAACGATTGTTTATAAGTTAAATGTTTCGTAGTGATATTTGAATTAGAATGTGTGAAATGGTATAAATAACAAAAATAAATATGTCCAAATTTCGATTAAGTCTCATTTAGTAAAATTTGGTTACATACGACCAAATTTCGGTTGAAGACGACGTGGCCGAATATAACTAAATTTGGGTTCGACCTAGTCTAATACAGTCAAATTTCGGCCAGAATTGACTCGACTGAATATGTCCGAATTTGGGTTAGTGCCTATTCAATCAAATTTCGACCAGGGTTGACTCGACTAAAATCATTGGTCAGGACTGACTCAACTGAATACAACCAAATTTCAGTTGTGGCCAAAACGACCGAATTTCATAATGGGCCGACTCGGCCGAATACTGCCTAGTTTGGGCCAAAGCCAACTAAGATGAATACGACTGCATTTTGACTGGAACTAACTAGGCTGAATATGACCAAAATTTGATTGCGGCTGACTCGACCGAATACAACCAAATTTCGTTTGTGGTCGACTCAGTCCAATGCAGTCAAATTTGGATCGAGGTCGACTCAGCCAAATACAACTAAATTTGGTCCAGGGTCGACTTGGCCAAATTTTGACCGAGACCAACTCGAATGGATTAAGCCAAAAATGTTCAAATTTTGTACAGAACCGACTCCGCTGAATACGGCCAAATTGGGGTCATGCCAACTCGAGCAAATATAAAGAAATTTGGACTAATCCATGTCAACCTTCAACCTAATCCAACTAAAACTTTAGATTGAAAATTTGTATTGAATTTTTTGGATTATCCATATTTAAAAATTTAGATTTAGAGAATGGATATCTAATCCATAAAACATATAAAAGGTAGATCAAATTGAAATCCATATTCAATAAAATAGATTTTAAATGGATTGAATTTTTAATAAAATGGGTCTTGAATAATTGGATAAGAGCAAAAGTGAATCAGATAAAAAAAATTAGATTTTTTCTCATCCGTGCATATCAGCATGGCCCAATAATATCTTAATGATCTTGCCACTATTTATGTATCACTAATCGTTCCTTGTGTTTTAATCCTCTCTTTCGGCCTAGCAAGTGCATGTGTAGTTTGCCAAGAGCCGACATGCCTTCATACCGCTCTCTTGCCGAATAGTCACTTCTTACGGCTGCTTCCTCGGCTGAATACTTGCGTGGGATATCCTCAAGTGCCACTCAGTTTGAAAATTTGTTGCAAAAATTTGCCTGTGAAGGCTTGGTCTCGATCAGATACAACAGATTTGGGAAATCCCCACCATTCTTCTTGCAAACCCTGCTTGCCTTCTTATTGGGGAACTGTGATAATCGTGTACAATTGTGGTCGTAAGATGTAGCTGGTTTTTGTGATGCAGAGCATGCTCAACTTCCACCACTACTTCTTCCATTGCTGGTTCATTCTTCCTGCATCTTAATCTAATATATATATATATCTATAAAGACTTGCCAACACTACGCTGCAACTTTCGCTGCCTTCAAAGTTTGTACTAGCCGAAGATGATTACAATCACAACCTCATATACAATCACATTCATCAAAATACTAAGAGCAAGGAAAGCTACAAAACCAAGAGATATCTTCACCAAACTTGACTACTTCACTAAATTACCTATTGAACATGTCTTCCGAGTCACTGTATTCGGTTTCCTGTTCTTTAAATTGGCCAATGACATAGTCAAATCCCCCACCCGATGTTGGTATAATCACGGTTTTGGACAATAAGGTATAATCACTATCGATATTTTTAACATCTGCTTGTTGCTGCAACAATAGAGCAAGCTCAAGTTCCACCTCCACTTCACCCATTGCTGGTCGTTCATCAGCTTCATTTTTTATGCATCTTAAGGCTATATCTATAAACACTTGCCAACACTCTGCTGCTATCTCTCCTTTGATTTTGGGATCAATATTGTCCTCAACACACTTCTCCAGTAGTTCTTTTTCTATTCCAAAATAAACCCGTTCAAAAATTCTTCTTACCCCCACAACTTCCAGTAGAGTCATACCAAATGCGTAAACATCCCATTTATCTGTGATAGTATCGGACGTAAAGGACTCAATAGGTAAGTAGCCGTAAGTACCTGAAAAGTGAAAGTATCATTAGCTTTGTTCAGTTTAATTGACAAAAATTCATTGCAGTGCCAGTGAGTAAGTAAGCTCCATAAAACCGACAATTATTCTCTGTAGCAGCATATAATCATAAGATATATTACGTTGCAATAACATAGTAATGGAACAATTACCTGCAAAATCCGTTTTTATTGGTTTTGGCTTTTCCTTGAAATGTGCTCCCAATATGCTGAGGCTGAAACCTGAGAGTTTTGGGTGCATGTTGTCGTCCAAAAGAATTTTACTAGGTTTGATGTCATGGTGAATGATGGTGCGCTTGAGTCCTGCATGAAGGTGGTGTAGTCCACGCGCTGCTCCTACGCAAATCTCTAACCTTTTCTTCCATGGCAGTGCTTCTCTAACCTCACTTCCCAGGTGTTGATCCAGAGATCCATTGGACATGTACTCGTACACAACAATACTCTCTGTTTTGTGCTTGCAAAATCCTACAATAGACACACAATTAGGGTGATGAAGCTGACACAGTAATTCTACTTCTCTTTTAAACCCTTCACTGCCTTGCACGTGAAATCGCTTCACTGCGACTGCGTAATAAGAACCATCGTTATGTCGGAGACAACCTTTGAATACCTTACCACATGCTCCATCTCTAATTACTCTGTTATCATCAAAATTGTTGGTTGATTTCTGAATATCAGCAAGAGAAAAATGACGGCACAACTCTTCTATTACTGTTGGATATTGTCTCCCCGATGAACTTGACTCACCAAAACATTTTAGAAACATTTTTTGATTTCTTGGCACAGAGATTGAACTGAGTGCCTAATTAGTACCCACACCCATGGTTACGTTTTAAAATTCTTGCTAAACACAACATCTTTATTAATTTGGAACAATTTTTTAATGTACTGATTAACATCAAATGAAAAATATGGACAACTTTTGTTGTTTCATCATTGAAGGTGGTGGGTGGGTCAGTGGGACTGTCAAGATACGATAAGGTGTTTGTGTTTTTCTTTCCTTTTTCAAAAGTTAAAGTGAAGCACAGCATAATTGCTTCAAACATATACTCCCCTCTGCAACACAGAAAAAAAAAATCTTATATTAATTTTTTCTCTAGTTATTCTTCAGTGTTTTTATTTTTTATAGCATTCTTGTAGTTGTTTTTTGATTAATGATTAATTTTTTCAGAAATTTTTTTTAATTATTTTAAAGTTCATTTTGGAAATATTTGAAAGGTAGGAATGTATTAGGAACTGTGATATTCTTTGAGAAATGGTGTAGTGTGATATTTCCTTTGAGAATTTAATAAAATATAAGTATGTTTTATTGATTTACATGAGTTTTAATTTTATCCCATATATTTTTTCTTTTTTCTTTTTTGATATATTTTTATTTAAAAATAACATAATTATTGAATATCATATTGTGATGGTGATAATTTCTAGAATAATGACTTTTATGTAGAAAATAATATGTATATTTTACGCAAAATACATAAATGATAAATTATGTTAGAAATATTTAATATAATTTAATAAATAAATAAATAAATAATTGTACCTTTACTCAATTCTTTATAGTATATAGTTTTATAGTTGAATGTTATTTATCCATTATAACGGTTTGAGCTTTATTACTAATTACTCTTTTATTCAATGAGATTTATCATGATTTATTTATATTCTACTCCAGTTTATGAGGAAAAGAGACAACAAATAAGGATCTTTAACAATATTTTGAAGTACCAAAATGTTTATTATATATTACCAAAAAACTCTTAAATAATAATAAATTTAGTGACTAAATATTGTTAGTTAATATGTTAATAAATTTAGATATCAATTTATAAAATAAAAAATTATTTGTTATTAAAATAATTATTATTATAAATAAATAAATTATAATTAATCGTTAAATTGATCATTAATTAATTATAAACTAATTTTTTTAGTAGTCAAAACATAAGTAGTTAATGTTTAGTGATTAATTTATAAACTGATTTATTTGATATTCAAAATCTTGATATCTAACGTTTAGAGACTAATTATAATTTTTCGATTCATAATAGTGATTATTTTGGTAACTAATAATTTTTTATTTTGTAAATTATTCATTATAGTGACTAATAAGTTTTTGTCACAAAAATTAATTATTGATGAGAGATTTTTTTGTAATGATAAATATATAAAAAAATAATTTAGAGTGTCAAATATATAAAATATATTAAAATTTAAGAAATAATATTTTACTTATATATTAATTTTTATATAAAAAAATTTTGGGTACCTTAAGAAATTATTCTATCATCTTTTTGGAGACTAACAATCAATCAAACTTGAAAGTACTTTAAGAGATTTTTTATTTTCATTCAACGAGAAAGTATAACATTAAGAACAATCTTCCACCGTAAAAAACATAAAGAAGAAACCAATAATTGCAAATAGAGAATCCCTGCATAGAATATCTTAGAAAAATGAGCAGTCTACTGATCAATTTTCATCACAATATTAACCATAAAATAATATAGACAATGTAATCGAAAAAAAGTACTAAGACCAATTAACATTTTGGATTTCCTTTTGGTTTTTATTATTCTAAAAAGCTCCAATTTTAATCAACCCTTTTTAACACCTTTTTTTATTATTCAACCCTTTATATATCTTCTGTTTATATAAGAATCCAAATTTTTTACTAGATTTTTTGTGCTGTTTTATATTAAGCATTAAAAATATACTTGACATTTTAAATATTTTTCTAATATATTTTAAAATATTAAAATTAGTGATAATTAATATATTATGAAAATATAATAAAAAAACAACACCAAAAATGTATTATGGAGATAAAATAGAGAAATAACACCAAAAAAATTCAAAGAATCCAAATTTATTAAATTTATTAACCAATCCGCATTCAACCTAACACCATAATATACAATCGCATTCATCAAAATTCTTAACAACAAGGAAAGTTACAAAAGTATATATATCTTAATTATACTTGACTACTACAAAAGCTCACTAAAAGACACAAGTAACATGGCTTCTAAGTCACTGTATTGGATTCCTGTTCTTGTTTTTGGCCAATGAAATAATTAATTTGTCCCTCTGATTTTGGGATAATAATGGTTTTGGACAATAAGGTATAATTCATATCAATGTTTGTGAGATCTGCTTGTTGCTGCAACAATAGAGCACGCTCAAGTTCCACCTCCACTTCACCCATTGCTGGTCGTTCATCAGCTTCATTCTTTATGCATCTCAAGGCTATATCTATAAACACTTGCCAACACTCTGCTGCTATCTCTCCTTTGATTTTCGGATCAATATTCTCCTCAACACACTTCCCCAATAGTTCTGTTTGTATAAGAAAAAATAGACTTCCGATCACAACTTCTAGCAGAACAACACCAAATGCGTAAACATCACATTTATCTGTGACTGTACCGTCCCGTAAGTACTCCATAGGTACGTAGCCATAAGTACCTATATGCGAAATTCGTTGTAGTGAGTTAGTAAGTAAGCTCAATAAATCTGGTAATCATTGTGTAGCAGCATATAGTTATAAGATAGATTACGTTACAATAACATAGTTATGGAACAATTACCTGCAAAATCCGTTTTTATTGGTTTTGGCTTTTCCTTGAAATGTGCTCCCAGTAGGCTAAGGCTGAAACCTGAGAGTTTTGGGTGCATGTTGTCGTCCAAAAGAATTTTACTAGGTCTGATGTCATGGTGAATGATGGTGCGCTTCAGTCCTGAATGAAGGTAGTGTAGTCCACGCGCTGCTCCTACGCAAATCTCTAACCTTTTTTTCCATGGCAGTGCTTCTCTAACCTCACTTCCCAGGTGTTGTTCCAGAGATCCATTGGACATGTACTCGTACACAACAATACTCTCTGTTTTGTGCTTGCAAAATCCTACAATAGACACACAATTAGGGTGATGAAGCTGACACAGTAACTCCACTTCTCTTTTAAACCCTTCACTGTATTCCCAATGAAATCGCTTCACCGCGACTGGGTAATAAGAACCATCATTATGTCGGAGACAACCTTTGAATACCTTACAACATGTTCCATGTCCAATTACTCTGTTATCATCAAAATTGTTGGTTGATTTTCGAATATCAGCAAGAGAAAAATGACGACATAACTCTTCTATTACTGTTGGATATTCTCTCCCAGATGAACTTGACTCACCAAAACATTTCGCAAACATTTTTACATTTCTTACCACAGATTCAACTCAGTGCCTAATCAATACCCACACCCATGGTTATATTTTAAAGCTTCTTGCTACACACAATATTTTTATTAATTTCGATCAATACTTTAACTTATTGATTAACATCAAATAATGGATAGGACAATGATGTACGTTGAGTTTATTTTTTTACTTTCGTCCTTTGTTCTCTAACATCACACTAAATTATGTAAAAAAAAAAAAAAATAGTTAAAAAATAAAAGTCTTAATATAATTTTCGTATTGGGTATAGACATTTTTTCTTCTTCGATCATTGATGGTGGTGGGTCAGTGGGACCGTCAAGATAAGGTGTGTGTTTTCTTTTCCTTTTTTGAAAAAGGTAAAGTGAAGCACAACATAGAAAAAAAAATCTTACATTAATTTTTTCTCTAGTTATAAGCTATTCTTCAGTATTTTATTTTTTACAGCATTCTTTTAGTTGTTACGCTATAGACATATAAGTACAACTAACTAACCTATTCAACTTTTTTAAAATATGAATTAATTATAAGTGCTTTCAAATAAGGATGAAAGTAATTCTTAGCATTATTTAATTATAATTATTTCATCCATTTAAGTACTTTTTAAAGTAAATTTTATATTAAAAATTATTAAATTAAGTGTTTAAAATATATTTATTTTTTAAATATTTTTTTGTTTAATTTATTCATCAAAGACATGGTTTAATTGTTATTTTCGTCTTTTTGTTTTCAATTTATAATTTAACTTGCGTTTTCTTTTCTCTAATCTCCAATAGGGTTTACGAGTTTATTAGTTACAAATGATCGGTATATTATTTTTATGCAGAAAATTAGAATAATTAAGTCTATTAATTAAAATATATATAAATATGTATAGTAAAATTTTTAAAAATAAAAATATTTTTGGAAATCTATAAGCAATAACTCTTTCATACAAAATAAGTATTTTTGATGTTTTAAGAGTTGAGATGCGAAGGCTTCAAACGTTTCAAATGTACAATTTTTAAGTTCTACAAAAACAATTCCTCTGTGATTCAATTATTACACTTTTTTTATGGAAAATTTTGTGCCTATGTGGTCCTTCAAATTTTGTTTGTTTTCCTTGTTAGATGTTTAACATTCTTTTTTATTGATTTTTCTATTACTTTAAATTTTTTTATGTTTAATTATATTTTAATTTTTAACAATATTAAAATATATGTAAGGCCCATGAAAATCCACCTTATTTTTCTGCCCTAAAGCTTTAAGGGCTGCCCTTGAACTATTGGGCCTTAGGGCTGGCCCAAAAGATAAAGCCACCCGAGTCTGACCTAGTTCCCCACTTTTCAGATTTCTCCTACCTTGGCGCTTAGAGCCGCAGCCGCACTTTCTCCGTTAGGGTTCCACCGTGTTGACAGTCCACCTTCCGTTTGGCCGTTCTTAGCTCACGTAAGTGCTCTCGGACTCGTAGTTTCCTTTCCTTGGTCTGTTTTTCGTAAGTTGTTGTTAGGGTTCTGAACTGACCCATTCTCACGTTGTTTTCCAGCTTCGAGTCCATTCCTAGAAGCTGTTCGTCCTCCACGGTTTGGGGTGTCGAGGTTTCAGCTAGCTTGTCCAGGTACGGGAAGCTAGAACCTCACTATGGCTGTGTTTATAAACTGTTTTGCGGTACACTTTATGATTCTTGACCTGTATGTTGTGGAGATCGCTTGAAATGGTTGGTGTGTTGTTGGTTGGTGCAAAATACGTCTTTTACAGGCTTGGCAATGGCGGGGACTGTTAAACTCGCCCAGGCGAGCACGTCTCGCCCAGGCGAGGCGAGCAGAGGCTCACCTTGGCCTTCTCGCACAGATGGTCGCCTAGGCGACTCGCTCAATTTCGAGCAAGCGAGCGTCTCGCCCAGGCGAGGTAAGTCTCGCCTAAGCGAGAACGTGTGGAGGCCCCTGTTCCAAATTTGCGAACTCTCGCCTAGGCGGAGAGGACTCGCCTGAGCGAGAGACTCTCGCCTGGGCGAGACTCCTCAGCCTGAGCGACGGCCTGAGCGAGGATGCGATCAGTTTGGGGTTTTTATGTCTTTTGGTGGCTGAAGTGTATTCTATTGTACTACTATGTGATGGGATGAGTGGAAATTGCTCGGGTATGCTTGTATGTCGAGGCGTATGTGCCTATATATATGATGGATTG